>Ga0116186_1000032_pt1 | contig 155140 bp, 133 predicted proteins | sample AD_JPNNA4_MetaG_FD_89806 | JGI IMG/M metagenome (GOLD analysis project Ga0116186, IMG submission 89806) | Active sludge microbial communities of municipal wastewater-treating anaerobic digesters from Japan - AD_JPNNA4_MetaG | ecosystem: Engineered > Bioreactor > Anaerobic > Digestate | place...
GGGGTGGGCCCACCTGGGCTTGAACCAGGGACCCCCTGATTATGAGTCAGGTGCTCTAACCAGCTGAGCTATAGGCCCTTAAAATCGAAATAATTTCGATTATATTTTTCTGTCCGAATCTTTTGTTAAAAAAGCCAAATAATATCGGACTTCTATAAACTAATCTCTATTTTTGGGACTGCAATATTACGCATTTCAGCTTTAATTTTCAAAATTATTTTTAAAAATATGAATTCATTTTCTATTGGTCAAGCTAATTACCAGAATATCAACAATATTATATTCGACTTAGGCGGGGTAATTGTTGAAATTGACTATCAAATAACCATTGGAATGTTCAAAAAACTTGGGATTTCAGATTTTGACTCGCTCTATGGCCAATATAAACAGGCCCATTTGTTTGATGGCTTTGACAAGGGGCATGTTTCTCCCGAACAATTCAGAGAAGGACTTTCACAATTCCTTCATAAATCTATCGATAAATCTGACTTTGATGCAGCGTGGAACTCGATGATAAAGCAACTCCCAGCTCAGAATATCGTTTTGCTGGACATATTAAAAAATAAGTACAATACTTTCCTTTTGAGTAATACCAATGAAATTCATCTCGAGTATTTTTTTCGAATGATATATGATGTACATAAAGTCAACCAGTTTGAAAGCCTTTTCAATAAAGCGTATTATTCATGCCGAATAGGAATGCGCAAGCCAGATAGGGAAATATATGAGTTTGTGCTGAAAGATAGCGGGCTGAAAGCCGAAGAAAGCCTTTTTATTGACGATACGTCTATTAACCTCATTCCCGCAGAAGAAGTTGGAATAAAGACATTCCTGATGCCTAAAGGCCGTCTTCTTTACCAGGTAATAAATGCGTGCAGCCTATAACAGGCTACACGCATCGATATAAAGGCCTAAACACTAATCATTCTCTTTCCTTCTATAATCCGAACTTCTGACTTCAACTGGTGCAGTCTTGCTTTTATAAACAAACATAATACCAGCCATGACTATCAATGTACCAACAATTTGATAAAGCGTAATTGGTTCATCTATCAAAAGGGCCGAATACATTAGAGTACAAATAGGGCCTGCACAACTAATGATCGAAACGTTAGTAGAACCAAGCTTTTCAATAGCATAATTAAACATAAAAACAGGTACTACTGTTGAAAACACGCCCATGATAAAGCTATATAAATATACCTGTGATGGATAGCCTACAAAATGCGCTTTCCCTGTAATAAACGCATGAATGACAATACTTGCAGTCATTGTAAGACATGCTATGGTTGTAAACCTTATTGAACCTAACCTGTCGATAAGCTTATCGGCCAAAGTAAGAAATATAGCGTAAAGAAAAGAACTTAATACAATCAGTACCACTCCAAACCAAAACATGGAGGTATTTGACATCGTCAGTTTATCTGCAAAAGCTACCAGCAACCCTATGTAAGAAACAATCATTGCAATGAACTGATTGAGCTTAGCTTCTTTGCGCAAAAACAAAATAGAAAGCACCAACACCATAGTAGGGTATAAAAACAATATCAATCGTTCGATAGCAGCCTCAACATATAAAAGACCAATAAAATCAAGTATTCCTGATAAGTAATAGCCGATAAGGCTTATCCCTATAACTTGCAATATATCTCTCCAATGAGCTTTCTTTTGAGGATACTTATTTTCATACCAAAAATAAAAGGCCAGTAAAAAAGGCAATGCTACCATCATCCGCAGATAAAGCATGGCTACAGGATGAACATTGTAAGCATAAATCATTTTGGCAAAAACTGATTTTGCAGAAAACAGCACAACTCCGGCTAATGCCAAGAGCCCGTAAGTGAATTTTTGTGGTCGTAATAACTGGTTCATAATGTTAGGAGTTAATAAACAAAAAAGCCTTCCGTTTTTGGAAGGCTTCAGTATTTTAAGCTTTTTTAGTCATGAATAATATCATTTATTATTGTAAAAAGCACATATCAAAAGCCTTCGCGAGTTCTTATCAGCTGCGAACCATGAAATTGACCTGGTATGCTTTGTACAATTTTTCATCAGAAATTTATGTTTGTTAAATTAACGATAGTATTTTGTTTAACAAAATTTATGCCACAATCGTTTTTTCTGAAAACAAAAAATGGGCTTAAAAATAAAAAAGGCATTAGGAAAACCCAATGCCTTCTATATAGTTTTATATCATTTTACATATTGGCAAACTTGCCGTAAAATTCCTGGAACAACATTTCCAGCTTGTTAGCTTTTTCTGTATTGCCATATTGTTTTTCAATCATTGACAATTGTTGTAATATACGAAGGTTTACCTTCATATCATAGTCCAGCAATACCCTGTCTTCAGGTTTTAACCTAAAAATATAAGTAAGCTCTTGTTCGGCAATAACAGCCAACCTTTCGGATATTGCCTGTGCCTTTGCCGGCTGGTTGAGCTTGTAGTACAAGTCAACATAAGGCATGGTAAAGTAGTTATATGGTACACATTTGTCAGGCATTAGTTCCATAGCACGGTCAACAACCTTCAATGCCGAATCTTTTTTATTTGCTAATATAAGTGCATCGGCCAACTTTGCAAAACTGTTGCGGATGTTTGAAAGCATGCGGAGGATGTTCTCGTCCAAATAAACCTTAGGATTGTTGATACCTCCCCATTTAAACTTGTTCATCATGTTGTTATAGGTGGTATCAATATCAATATTCATAATGTCGCCCATCTGAACCTCAGATTTCACAGGAATAACTTTATAAGTCAACCCATTGATCTGCATATAAGGTTCAAGGTTGAGATAATTGTCATGCGATACTGTTACGGCAAAATATACCGGTCGCTTCCAGTTATTGTGGGCAATGAGGTCAAGAACTAAAATATCGGCTTTGGTAAGATAGTTTTTCTCAATAGTCCACTGCATCTGATTGGTAACTTTAGCTTTCATGTTTTCAGGGACATATTTGTTTTTGAAAACTGCCGTGGTATCTACAGTAACCTTGAATGTTTTACCAGGGATATAATCCAAACGTTCGGCATAGTTGCCGTATTGCTTGGTTTTAGGATCGTCGCTGGCAAGGAATTCAATACCGTCTTTCAGTTCAATAGGCTCTTTTATTTGATTGATAAGGTATGCAATATCACGTTTACCCTGAAGTACTTTTTCACGGGTAAGGCTGAAGGGCAGAGGTTCTGACTCGTAAGCTTTACGGTGCATTTGTTCAAGATACCAATCGGCGCCCAAATAACTTAGGTTGACTACACGAACATCTGTACGGATGCCTTCAACTTCCTGGGCATACCAAAGCGGGAATGTATCATTGTCCCCGTTGGTAAATATAATGGCATCTTTTTCGCAAGAATTAAGATAATTTGACGCAAAGTCCCTACAAGTATATCGGTCTGAACGATCGTGGTCGTCCCAGTTTTGTTGGCCCATCAATACCGGGACACACAAGAGGCAAATAGCAGTGATGCCTCCGGCTTTCAAAACCGATGGTATTTTGTCGGATAGCATTTCGTATAATGCAGCAACCCCAATGCCAATCCAGATAGCAAATGCATAAAATGAACCTGTATAAGCATAATCACGTTCGCGAGGCTGGTATGGGGTTTGGTTCAGATAAAGGACAATGGCTAAACCTGTAAAGAAGAACAATAACATAACAACTGAGAAGTCTTTTTTGTCTTTCTTGAGCTGATACCAAAGCCCTATAATACCTAAAATAAGAGGTAAGAAAAAATAAGTATTGCGGCCTTTATTGTTTTTCATAGAATCGGGGAGCTTATCTTGAGGGCCTAAAAAGATTTCATCTATAAACTTAATGCCGCTTATCCAGTTACCTTTAGTGGGTTCACCTGCACCTTGTATATCATTTTGGCGTCCTACAAAGTTCCACATGAAATAACGGATATACATGAAATTTACCTGGTAACGGAAGAAAAACAACAAATTTTCTGAGAATGTAGGTTTCATAATGGTTGTAGGTTCACCTTTTTGGTTTTGCGTCTGAATAGGTACACCTTTTACTTTGCCCCAGTATTCATAGGCGCTTTGATGCGATTGTTCAGAGCTGTACATACGAGGGAAAATTGTTAAAAACCTCTCGTCATATTTGTATTCAGGTTTATGGTTGGTAATTTCATACCTTCCGTTGATAGGGGTGTAAGTAGGTTTGCCATTTTCTTCCATCCCCAAAATAGGGGTATTGTAATATGGGCCCGAGAATAAAGGCCTGTCGCCATACTGCTCGCGGTTGAGGTAAGAAAGCAGCGAAAACATATTTTCAGGGTCGTTTTCGTCCAGCGGGGTATTGGCCGAGGAGCGGATAACAACCATTGCTACCGAAGAGTAGCCAATAAGGATAACAGAAAGCATTAGCAATGCAGTATTAAGTACCACTTTGCGTTTTTTATAGGTGTACCACAAGCCCCAAGCTAATAAAACAACCAAGGCTACCAGGTAAAAGAATACTCCAGAGAAGTAAGGTAGCCCAAAGCCATTAACAAACAAAAGCTCAAATTTTGAAGCCAAAACAATCAAACCTGTAATCACACCATACATCACACCTGCCAGGATGGCAATAGAAACTAATGAAGTAATAATTATACCTTTAGTTGTAACAGGGTATTTTTTGAAATAATAAACAAAAACAATAGCAGGTATTGCCAAGAGGTTCAAAAGGTGTACCCCTATAGAAAGCCCCATCAGATAGGCTATGAGGATTAACCACCTGTTGGCATGTTTATCATCGGCCTGGTCTTCCCATTTCAATACTGCCCAAAATACAAGGGCTGTAAACAATGACGATGAAGCATATACTTCTGCCTCAACCGCAGAGAACCAAAATGAATCAGAAAAAGTAAAAGCCAATGCTCCTACTAAGCCTGACCCCAAAACAGCGATTGTTTTGCCTGTGGTATAATTTCCGTCTTTGATTAATAATTTGCGACCCAGGTGAGTAATAGTCCAAAAAAGAAACAAGATGGTGAGCCCACTTGCCAATGCAGACCAACTATTCATCCATATTGCTACTTTAGTTACATCGCCTCCGGCAAATAAAGTGAAGAACCGCCCGATAATCATAAACAAATAGGCTCCCGGAGGGTGCCCAACTTCAAGTTTAAATGCAGTAGAGATAAATTCGCCGCAATCCCAGAAACTGGCTGTTGGTTCCATAGTCAAAAGATACACCGCTGTAGCTATAGCAAATGTAACCCATGCAATAATGCTGTTAAATAATTTAAATTGCTTCATTATTTGTCCTTGTTAGATTTTGTGCATACTTGTTTGCAAATAAAAATTTTTGTAAAAACAAAATTTTGCCCAAAGTAAGACAATTTTTGCAAAACACATTTAATGACCTGCAAAATTGTTGCTTTTTTAACCTTGTTTAAGAATAGCCCAAAGGAAAAAGGGGAAAGACATAAAAAAAGTTGTATTATAAGGCCTGCCGCGTAAGCAGTAGAGCTATGTTTTATTATTGCTGGATTGATAAAGTAAAACTTTGAATAATAATATAATTAGCAGCAACATAGTTGCGATTTATTTGTAAATATATGATGTTGATGTAGAAAGGTGCGTAGCACCGGTACATATCGCCACTACCTGGCTTTGTATATACTGTCCATTTTTACAAATATCTCGCCGCCACGCGGCTAAGAATAGTATTTACTACCTCCATGCTTTATTTATTGCCAGGGCAATTTCTTCAAATTCTTCTTTTGTGAGTTTTAGCTTGGGATTGGCAAAGTTCATATCTTGCATGCCTGTAATAATGGGTATTAAATGTATATGGGCATGTGGCACTTCAAGACCAATAACTGTTAGCCCAACACGTTGACACTTTACTACTTTTTCAATGGCTTTTGCTGTACGTTTTGAAAATACCATCATTTTTTCGAGCAATGCATCGTCAATATCAAACAGGTAGTCCACCTCTTTTTTAGGCACTACCAGCGTGTGCCCTTTTATCAGGGGGTTAATGTCAAGGAATGCAAAAAAGTTGTCGTCTTCAGCTACCTTGTAGCTTGGTATTTCACCTGCAATGATGCGCGAAAATATAGTTGCCATAAATTCTGTTTATAATTTATTAATCAAAAATAAAAAGAATTAGACAGTTTCTGAACAGCAAGTTTATTAAATTTTCAAATTATTCTTATCTAATTTGAGGGGCTGATATATGGGTATTTATTGGATATTGTTTTTCCTTGTTTTGAGGGTTATGACCGTATTTTAGAAACACTCATACAATACTTACTAAGGCTCTTATAGCGTTTAGTTTTAATATCTGAAAGCAGTTACAAACTTTAAAAAAGTTTTAGTTGTGAGCCCGTATAGGTTGTCCTAATTAGAAAGTATGGGAGTTTTCGTTACACATTAAACCTAAAGTGCATAATGTCGCCATCTTGTACCACGTATTCTTTTCCTTCAATAGATAATTTTCCGGCTTCTTTGCATGCAGCTTCAGAGCCTAAGGTAACATAGTCATTGTATTTGATTACCTCAGCACGGATAAAGCCTTTTTCAAAGTCGCTATGGATAACGCCGGCGGCTTGTGGGGCTTTGGTCCCGCGGATATAAGTCCAGGCCCTTGTTTCGTCAGCCCCGGTAGTGAAGAATGTTTCGAGGTTAAGAAGTTTATATGCTGATTTGATAAGCCTTGCAACGCCTGATTCTTCTAATCCCAGTTCGTCCAGGAACATCTTGCGTTCTTCGTAGGTGTCAAATTCGGCAATCTCCGATTCTGTTTTGGCAGCAACAATTAGTACCTCTGCATTTTCGTTTTTTACGGCTTCTTTGACCATGTCAACATATTTGTTGCCTTTTATAACAGCTTTTTCATCTACATTGCATACATACAATACAGGTTTATCTGTAAGCAAAAACAGGTCATTAGCCAGTTTCTGGTCTTCTTTGTTGTCAAGTTTAACCACGCGGGCACTTTGGCCATGCAACAATACTTCTTTATATTGAAGGAGTATTTCCAGTAATCGTTTAGCCTGTTTGTCCCCTCCGGTCTGTGCTTGTTTTTGCACTTTAGCTATGCGGCTTTCAACAGTTTCAAGGTCTTTAAGCTGAAGTTCCATATCAATGATTTCCTTATCTCTGACCGGGTTGATAGATCCATCAACATGGGTTACATTTTCATCGTCAAAGCAACGTAAAACATGAATGATTGCATCAGTTTCACGAATATTGGCCAAAAATTTGTTCCCCAACCCTTCGCCTTTGCTTGCCCCTTTTACAAGACCCGCAATGTCAACAATTTCAACAGTTGTAGGAACAATCCTTGCGGGTTTGTCTATCTCGGCCAGTTTAGTCAAACGCTCATCAGGGACAGTAATCACCCCAACGTTGGGTTCAATGGTGCAAAACGGAAAATTTGCAGCTTGGGCTTTTGCATTGGACAAACAGTTAAAAAGAGTTGATTTACCAACGTTTGGCAAACCTACTATGCCACATTGTAATGCCATACTAATTATAATTAAGGGTGCAAAGATAATCCGAAAAATTACTTTGTATTTCGATTAAGCATTTTTAATGCTTAATTTGGGTTTAAAGATTAAAAGAGCATTCTAAAAGAGATAGAACTACAAATAGATACAAAAGACGACTGTGTGAAATTAGAAAAATGCTGATTATTTAGAAATTACTTTATCTCTTTGAGAAACACCACCCTGTCTTTGTCGATGCCAGAATAATTCTTTACTACATTAATGCCGTTGCTGTCTGGTTGGCCAAGTAAGGTCATTCCTATTTTGTTTTTATGAAAACTAACCGATTTGAAGTTTGTTGGGGTGGTAATGGCTTTTAGTTTCTTTATCCCTTTTTGCTTAGCAATATTAATAAAGTGTTCATACAGCATTTGTCCATAACCCTGACGCTGGCATGATTCTCTGACTCCCAAAAGATGGACATAGGCTACACTTTCGGTTTGGGAAAAGAACCCGAACAAATAGGCTATAACCTGGCCTTTTTCTTTGATAACAAAAGCTGTATTGCCAAATTCATAGACTAAATAAGGGTGATGAAGGTACAATGTTCGGTCACTACCCCAAAAATCGACAATATCCCGGGTTATTTCGTTGAAGTCGTCCATGGTACAAGGCAATATGAGGGTTTTCTTCTTCATGGCTTATAAATTTATTTAAGTTCAACAGAAGGATTCCAAAAAAGCTTGTCAAAGTTGACAATGTGGTCGTTGGTAATCTCTACGCCTTCATTCTCAAGCAATTGCTGCATTATTGAAGGGTTCCCAAAATGATGTTTGCCGCTAAGCATCCCATTGCGGTTAACAACGCGATGGGCAGGGATAAACTCTTCGAGGTGATGACAGTTGTTCAGCGCCCAGCCTACCATTCGGGACGATTGCGGAGAGCCTATGAAACGGGCTATTGCTCCGTATGTCGTAACTCTTCCATGAGGCACAAGCTTTGTAACATTATATACTTTCTGAAAGAAGCTGTCGGTCATACGTTTGGTCGATATCAATAATCTCTTGCTGTAGCAATTGGAATTGAAGGTAAGTTATTTTTTTTGTTTTTTGTATGAAAAGTTTTTCGTAGTGGGTAGTTACGCCATAAGTCAACTGGCTGTATGGGCTGTTATACAGGTCATCGGTAGCTACTTTAAGCGGCAACTGGTTATGCTCAATAACCGCTTTGGTGTATTTGTGCAGAAAAAGGCTGTCAGTTTTTAGGTGTATTATGCCTTGCGGCTTTAAGAAATTTTTGTAGCGGTTGAGAAACGAAGGGGCTGTAAGCCTTTTGCGCCTGCGGTTGCTTTGCATTTGAGGGTCTGGAAAGGTAACCCAAATTTCGTCCACTTCGTCTTTACTGAAAAACGATTCGATAAATTCGATGCGGGTACGGACAAAGTAAACATTTGTAAGCCCTTTTTCAAGGGCTTGTTTGGCGCCAACCCACATTCGGTTGCCTTTAATGTCTATCCCGATGAAGTTTTTGTCAGGATATATTTGTGCCAGGGCAACTACATATTCGCCTTTGCCGCATCCCAATTCAAGGATAATAGGATTATTGTTTCTGAAAATATCTTTGTGCCAGGTTCCTTTTACCGCGTGGTCTTTTTGGTACACCTGGTTATAATCAGCTTCAATCACGTGCTGAAATGTATGCAATTCGGCAAACCTCCTGAGTTTGTCCTTCCCCATAAATAGTAATTGTTATTGCTTTGATTTTTCAATGATGATGCCAACATCAATAATTCCTTCCAGCTCATTCTCGCGCATGCCGTGAGTTACATAAAACATGTATTTCCCGTTTTGCGAAAAACGGACAGCCTTCTTGTACCCCAATTTAATGTTTTTGATATCCGAAAGGCCTTTGCCAATCCAGCGCCCTTTTGCATCTGCGAGGTTATATTCCAGGGTGTCTATAATTTTATTACCATTGGGGGCCATGGTAGTAACAAAAAGGTAGATATTGCTATACTTGTAGTTGCCTGAGTGCCTCAGGTTGAAATAAACGTTACTGGGTGAAACGGTGTCATTATTGATGTATTCAAACCGGCATTTGTTCGAAATTTTCCACTTGCTGTCTGCAATAGAAAAATTTTGAACATATTGCTCTCTGTTTACACAGCTTAACACTGTTAAAACAACTAAAACTAAAAGGCTAAGCTTTGTTTTCATTGGGCTTTTGCTGATTGTTCTGTTTGTTTTGTCTATTAGGGTTGTTCTGAAATTTTGGTCGGTTTGCCCCCCCCGGATTATTTGGCCTATTAGCATTTTCTGGGTTGTTCTGCCTGTTGTTGGCGCTGTTTGGTTTGTTAGGCCTATTTTTTTGAAACTGTTGCTTGTCTTTCTTTTTCTTATCGTCAAAACGGGTAAGGCTGTCTTGTCCGACCACATTGGCGTAATCAAGCTCCTCGATAACCGGAACAGCGCCCTGAGGTTTAAGTTCTTCACTATCTAACTTTACTTTAATACCTTTTTTATTAGATTCAATGGTTTCAAAAACTTTTTCGACAGAAAGGGCAATAAAATTGGTTTGTTCGTTTTTGTTTAGTGCATACCACATCACTCGTCTGAATACATCAGTTTTTTGGTGATATGCAGGGCCTTCGGCGGTTTCCAAAACAATGTTGGTGTCCGGGAAGTCTTTTTGGGCATCGAGGTAAGCATCGAGCTCATAGTTGAGGCAGCACTTGAGCTTACCACACTGCCCGGCCAGTTTTTGGGGGTTGAGCGAAAGGTCTTGGTAGCGGGCTGCATTAGTTGATACAGATACGAAGTTGTTTATCCATGTCGAACAGCAAAGTTCGCGCCCACAAGGGCCAATACCTCCAATACGTCCGGCTTCCTGGCGTGCCCCAATCTGCTTCATCTCTATACGTACACGAAATTCTTCGGCCAAAACCTTGATCAGTTCCCGAAAGTCAACACGTTCGTCGGCTATATAGTAAAAGATGGCCTTTGACCTGTCACCCTGGTACTCAACATCTCCAATTTTCATGTTAAGATTTAGAGAGTCGCTTATTTTACGGGCTTTTAACATGGTACTTTCTTCTAAGCTAATAGATTCGTACCATTTGTCAATGTCTGTTTGTTTTGCCTTACGATAAAGCTTGCGATAATCTCCATTTTCTGTACGTACCTTATAACGCTTGATTTGTTGGCGTACCTGCTCGCCAACAAGCGACACAATGCCTATATCGTGGCCTGGCGATGCTTCAACGGCAACAATGTCACCTTGTTTAATTTCTAAGCCATTGACATTGCGGTAAAAACCTTTGCGGGTGTTTTTAAAACGCACTTCTACAACATCGTAAGGAATAAGGCCTTGAGGTAAGTCGTATGCCCAGTTGTATGTATTTAGTTTTGAACATGGCGAAGGGTTGCATTTGAAGGTTTCCATGTTATCATTTACAACTTCAGAACAACCCCGTAATATGATATCTTTTTGCATAAAATTCTATTTAGTGTTACGAAGCAAGAACCAAGAGCTAAGAAAAAAGCTGATTGGTAAGATTTTACTCCATGAACAAAGTAATAACCGATTTGATTAAAAAATCTGACAAATCTAATTATTATTTTAATAAATGAGGGAGCATATATAAGATTTATACATACTCCCTCATTAGTAAATTAGCAATAAATGTTGAAGAAAATTATTCTGGCGGCTATTTTACAATAACTTTCGAGCAAAATTGAGCCCCTCCGTTTGACATTCGGACAAAATAGAGGCCTTGTCTTGAATTGGGGACTTTAATCTCATCTGTAGCCAGGCTGCCAGATTTATAAATTGATTTTGCTATCACTACTTTTCCGGTAATATCCAATACTTCTGCTTTCCAAGTACCAGTATTACTGTTTACTAAAGAAATATTGATGCTTTTTGATGCAGGTTCCCATGAACATCTTAAATTATCGCCACTTGTGATTGAGCTTTTAACATCAGTTTGGTTAGAATCATTCAATAATATCACGCTTCCAAAATATGATGCGTTTATCCAACTAACGTTTTTATCAGCACCTGCAATAGCTACAGAACCAAACATACTTTCACGCGTTGAGCCATTGTCATTATCGTTGTATGCAACTGACATTCCCATTATTTTGTTGAGTCCAAGAGTTACAGGTGTATTATTCCCTCCGTAAACATAAGTATTGTCAAAAACTTTTATACCTACTTCCCATAAATAGACATTTTCAGAAATGGTGTCATATACACTAACTACATCATTTTTAAATAAGTGATTAACCCTGTCAGTGCCTAAATCGCATACATCACCATTGGCCGCAATATGATAGGCAAATGCATTGAAGTTGTATTGATGGTCACCGCCTGAGCGGTCTTCGTCCAGAAATATTTCAATACAATCAAAGTTATGAATATTGTTACAGTTGCCCGGATACTTTGGGTAGTGCTTGTCATCAGTAATTTCTACCAGGAAGTATAGTTGTTCAGGAGTCCATACAACTTTATATTTACCGCTAAAGTCGGCATCATTGGTTTTTGAGCCAATCCACGTTTGGTCAATTTTAGCCCAAGGGGCTTTTTCCCAACAGGCATCAGAGCCATTGGCATCAACAACTGGCGCAACATCTGCTTTTACAGCTTTATAACTTTGTGCATTTATAGAAAATATGCTTAATATAAAAAGAGCGGAGATAAGAATTGTTTTTTTCATTATAGTTTTATTAGTTGCCCAAAAATAAAGAATAGGATTAATCGGGGCAAAGTTAGTTATTGTTTTAACATTAATTTCAGAAATTAATATTAAAGCACTTTAAAGCACTAAAATTCAAAGGTGCGTTAAACATTGTTAAATTGAGTTAATGGATTTTAAAAGCATTTGGATATAAAAAAATGCCATTTTTATTTTTGTCTTACTTTAAACAATACGAAATAAATTCAAATAATCATTCAATTATGGATATCAAAGTAGAGAAGCTGACTAAGAATTACGGCCATCATAAAGCGGTGGACGATATTTCTTTTGAGGTTAAAACAGGCGAAATACTTGGGTTTTTGGGGCCAAACGGTGCCGGAAAAACAACTACCATGAAAATAATAACCAACTATCTCAATTGCGAGCAAGGGGATATTATTATTGGGGGCAAGAGTATACGCGACAATGCCGAAGAACTGAAAAAACATATTGGTTATTTGCCCGAAAACAACCCCTTGTATTTGGATATGCCTGTTATAGACTATCTTGAGTTTTGCGCCTCGCTGCAAGGTGTTGAAAAATCAAAAATTCCCGAACGCATTCGTGAGATGGTTCGTGTATGTGGGCTGAATGCCGAAAAGCACAAGCGTATTGGAGAGTTGAGTAAAGGCTTCCGTCAACGCGTAGGGTTGGCACAAGCCATGATTCATAACCCATCGGTTTTAATACTTGATGAACCTACCACGGGCCTTGACCCAAACCAGATTATTGAAATTAGAAAGCTTATCCGCGAACTTGGCCGTGAAAAGACAGTAATTTTGAGTACCCATATTCTTTCAGAAGTTGAAGCTACCTGCGATAGGATTATGATTATCAATAACGGAAAGATTGTAGCTAATGGTACAGCGGAAACTCTTCGCAAACAGGCACAGGGGCAAGAAATTCTGACTGTTAAAATTGAAGATGGCGATAGTAATGCTATATTTAAAGCTATTCAGGAGCTACCGACAGTTGGTCTTGTTGACTTTACCGACCGTAACCTTAACAGGTTCGAGGTGCAGAGCCGTCCGGGTTGTACCTCAAGGCGCGAAATATTTAATTTATGCGTGAAAAACGGCTGGATACTTACTGAACTTGCTGTTTCGGAAGCAAAACTGGAAGATATTTTCCGTGAACTTACCGTGAATTAAGAATAAAATGAATAATACAACCACGAAATATTTTAAAAACATGAATTCTGTGTGGATTATAACCAAAAAAGAGTTGAACAGCTTTTTCGACTCGCTTATTGCCTACATCCTGCTGGTGTTATTTTTAGGTTTTAGTGGCTTTTTTACCTGGATGTTTGGTAGTGACATTTTTTTAATTGGACAGGCAACACTTCGTCCATTCTTTTCTATTGCCTACTGGAGCTTATTTATATTTATCCCGGCTCTTACAATGCGTATGATTGCAGAAGAACGTAAGACAGGTACTATCGAATTGCTTTTGACAAAAGCCGTATCTGACAGACAATTGGTATTAGGCAAATTTTTAGCGGCATTTTTGTTGATATGCATTTCTTTAGCCCTTACTTTGCCTTATGTAATTACATTGGCGTCTATAGGCAATGTAGATAACGGTGAAGTTATTTGCGGATACCTTGGACTTGCTTTAATGAGTGGGGTTTATATTGCTATTGGCCTTTATGCCAGTTCTCTGACGAATAACCAGATAGTTGCCTTTTTGTCGGCCTTATTTATTGGGTTATTCTTTCATATTATTTTTGATATTCTGGCCAACAACTTTAAAGGCAGTATTGGAGAATTTTTTAACATGCTCAGCCTTTCTAACCATTTTGAAAGCATACAGCGTGGAGTGCTTGATACCAAAGACCTGGTGTATTTTCTTTCTTTAATTTTCCTGGGTTTATTCCTAACGGAGAATAATCTGGCAAAAAGAAAGGTGAATGGTTAATGTGTAATATTTTGTAAAATCCAAAATAGTAATGTAATGCAACACCCATGATAGCTCAGGCACAAACACGAAAATATTTATTGTTGGGAGCAAGCTATCATTCATTTAAAAAAATTAAAAATAACTATGATGAAAAATAAGATGAAAAATAAATGGATAACATCAGTTGTGCTAATTACTGCAATAGTACTGGTAGCCAATCTTATTTCGCAAGACTTTTTTCTTCGTGTCGATTTTAGCGAAGACAAACAATACACCCTAAGTTGGGCAACTAAAGATTTATTGAAAAATTTGCACGAACCAATCACAGTAAAGGCCTATTTTTCTGAAAATGTACCGCCCAATGTTGCAAAAGTCCGCAAAGACTTTAAAGAAATGCTTGTTGAATACAACAACCGCTCAAAAGGCATGGTGGTATATGAGTTTGTTGATCCTTCAGCCAAAGAAGATATTGAACAAGAAGCAACTCAGGAAGGGATTCAACCTGTGATGATTGATGTTCGTGAAAAAGACCAGATGAAACAGCAAAAAGCATATTTGGGCGCTATAATTTCAATGGGCGACAGAAAAGAAGTAATACCTGTTATTCAGCCTGGTGCAGCTTTAGAATATACACTATCTAAAGCTATTAAGAAACTTTCTGTAGTTGAAAAGCCATCAGTTGGCATATTACAAGGACATGGAGAGCCACAAATACAAGAATTGGCGCAGGTTTATGCAGAGCTTAGCGTTCTTTACCAGGTTGAGCCCTTAACATTAAACGATAGTGCAGCCATCCCCGAAAGAATTAAGACAATTGCTATTGTTAGGCCAACCGATTCTATTAAGCAAAGCCACTTTGCACAATTGGATGCATTTTTGGCACGTGGCGGAAAAATTTTAGTAGCAGCAAGCAATGTAAACGCTAACCTTCAGCAGGCTATTGCTTCTGCATCTGCCGCTGGAATTGATCAATGGCTTAAAACAAAAGGGATTCTTTTAAATCAAAATATTGTTATTGATGCTTCCTGCTCGCAAATTCAGGTTGTACAGAAAAATGGCGCATTTCAGATGATACAACAAATACAATTCCCTTACATCCCTGTAATTAAAACTTTTTCAAAAACCTCAATTGGCAGTGGCCTGGAAGCTGTAATACTGCCTTTTGCAAGCACTATTGAGTACAATGGTTCACCTGCCAATATTTATACTCCGTTGGCTTATACCTCTGATAAATCAAACATTGAACAATTACCAGTATTTTTTAATATCCAGAGAATTTGGCATGAAAGTGATTTTCCAAAACATCAACTTGTTGTAGCTGCCACTTTGGAAGGGAAATTGGCTGGGGATCAACGTTCAAAACTTGTAATTATTGGCGATGGGGATTTTGTTATCAACGGGAAACAAGGCGAACAACAAAAACTTTCTCCTGATAATATCAATATGTTTGTAAACAGTATCGATTGGCTTTCAGATGACACTGGCCTTATTGAGCTCCGGACAAAATCTGTAACAGCAAGGCCTTTGGATGAACTGGGTGATGGAACCAGAACAACCCTGAAATGGCTCAATTTCTTGTTGCCCATTTTACTCATTGGGGCTTATGGGATTTGGCGAGCTCAAGCTAAACGTATTCAACGAATTAAAAGAATGGAGGAACGATATGTCTAATAAAATTAATAATAAAACCTTGCTCATTGTATTGGCAGGGCTCATAATAGTATTTGTCCTGGTCAAATGGTACCAGAAAACCCAGACAGAAAGTACATTAAATACCGCTTTGGTCAAAATTGACACTACAAAGGTTAGTAGAATTGCTATTTACCCTGTTGCTGAAAACAGACAGGAAATTTTATTTTCTAAAATTGGCAAAGATTGGAAGGTTTCAAAAGGCAATATAACTGCCGAGGTTGACGAAAATGTGATAAATAACCTTATCATTACTCTTTCTGAGATAAAAGTAAAAAGCCTCGTGGCAAAAAATAAAGACAAATGGGACGATTTTAAGGTTAGTGATACTACTGCAACACGCGTTAAAGTGTTTGAAGGTAATGATGTCGTAGCAGACCTGATGATTGGGCGTTTTACATATCAGCAAAGTCAAAATCCTTATGGAGGAATGTATGGGGGTGGCGTTATTGGCTCTACTTATGTGAGGCCTGCAGATGAAGATGAAGTGTACGCCGTTGACGGATTCCTGACGTTTACATTTAACCAGCAGTTTACTGCATTCCGTAAACAAACGCTTGCCCGATTTGAAACCAACAAAATAGAAAAAATCACGTTTAAATACCCTGCAGATAGCAGCTATACACTGGAATTGAAAGATAAAAAATGGTTTATTGGCGATAAAATGGCAGATTCAGCAAAAGTTGCTTCTTATATCAGTGCCCTTTCTTATAAAAATGCCTCTTCATTTGTCGATAACCAGTCTGCCCTTAATGCGCCTGCATGGCTAGTCAGAGTAGAAGGAAAAGATATGCAGCCTGTTAGTATTGAAGCAAGCAGTGATGGTTCAAAATTTATTATAAATTCAACCCAAAACCCCAAATCATATTTTGAAAGTGCCAAAAATAAACTGTTTGATGAGATATTTAAACCTCAATCATCTTTCTTTGCCACGAAAGAAAAAAAGAAAAAATAATCTGAAAGTAAATTTTAACAGGCCTAACAGTTTTTTATCTTGTTAGGCCTGTTTTTTAATAAAGTACATTATCTATTAGCCGTATTTTTCCAGCAAATACTGCAATGCAGCCAACAACATCTTTGCTGTCTTCCCAATTTTTAATAGGTTGAAGGGTGTATCTGTCTGAGAGTTCAAAATACTCTACCTTTAAAAGTTCGTTATTGTTGATTTGTCCGATAACCCATTGTTTTAGCTCGTCCACCTTTTTAGAGCCTTTTAATTTCTTCGATTCAAAGATGATTTTTGAAATTAACGGCGCTGCAGCCCTATGTTCGGGAGTTAGCAGCTTGTTGCGCGAACTCATAGCCAAACCGTCAGGCTCGCGTACAATAGGACAGGGTATTATTTGTATGTCATATTTCAACTGCTTTACAAAATACTGTATAATGGCAAGCTGCTGAAAATCTTTCTCGCCAAAGTAAGCTTTGTGCGGAACAACAATATCAAATAGTTTGGTAACTACCTGTGCTACTCCATTAAAGTGCCCGGGACGGTGTTTACCTTCCATTACTTTGTCAAGCTGGCCGAATTCAAACACGCGGGTATCTTTTTCTGGGTACATCTCGTTTACTTCCGGATGAAAGATAATGTCGCATTTTGCTTTCTCGAGCATAGCTGTATCGGCTTCTAATGTTCGGGGATAACGCTCAAGGTCTTTCGGGTCATTGAATTGCGTAGGGTTTACAAAAATACTGACCACTACTACATCATTTTCTGAACGGCATTGCGAAACAAGTGAAATGTGACCTTCATGCAATGCTCCCATGGTTGGTACAAACCCAATGGTTTTGCCTTCTTCCCGGTATTGAAGCATCTGGCTATGAAGCTCTTTGGATGATTTAATGATTTGCATATTAATTACTAATTACGAATGACAAATGACTGATTAAAGGATTGCAGAAAGTAAATGCTTCTCCAATCTATTTCTACTGAAGCATAAAGTGTGCAATCTTTCCCCTCCTTTATAAGGAGAGCTTGTCCCGATTGAGGCGGGAGGTTGGGGTGGTTTATTTGCTATTCTGGCAGTCATACATTTCAGCTTTTCAACCGGTAAAGGTCAGGCAAATTGCGGCCAAAGCCATTGTAATCAAGCCCATAGCCGATGACAAAGTCGTTCGGGATTTCCGTGCCAAGATAATCGATGTGAACAGGCATTTTACAAGCCTTTGGTTTGAAAAACATTGATGCTACCTTTATTTTGGCAGGCTGTTGTTGCTCAATCTGCTTTAATAAATATTCCAGCGTTATGCCAGTATCAATAATATCTTCAACTATAACAACTGTCTTGCCCTTAAGGTCGATATTGAGCCCAATAATTTGTTTTACTTCACCGCTTGATTTGTCAGCTTGGTATGAGGCAAGTTTGATAAAGGATATAGTTACATGAAAATTTATTTCCCTTATCAAATCTGCCATAAAGATAAACGACCCGTTAAGTACCCCAATAAAAACAACGTCTTCATTACAAAGTTCATTGTTTATCTTTTGGGCAACATGCTCTACAAGCAATGTAATCTTGTCTTTTGATATGTATGGGATAAATTCTTTGTTGTCGATGGAGATGCTTTGCATACCCTGATTTTTTGCAAAAGTAAGGCAGTTTGGAATACTTCACTTGTTTTAAAGTCCTTTTTTGATTGAAAATGTTTGATAAATACGGATTTTGAAGTTTAAACAATTATTTTTCAACTGCAAACAGCAAATCCGCATAATTATTTATTGTTTTGTAAATCAAAAATTCAGGAATGAAAACGGTATTTTCAGAGATATTTAAAGGCTTATTTCACAAAGCATTAAGCACGGCTTGGTGGATGATTAAAATCATGTTGCCCGTTTCGTTTGTAGTGATGCTTATGCAGTATTTTGGGTGGCTCGAAGTTATTGCTTCTGTTTTTAAGCCGGTATTCTCGTTTATTGGGGTAGGAGGAGAGGGTGCACTTGTATTTATCACCAGTATTTTACTCAATATTTATGCAGCTATTGCGGTTATTGGTACTATTGGTTTTGGTATCCGCGAGATAACCATTTTGGCTATCATGTGCCTTATAGCCCATAACCTGATTATCGAAACGGCGATACAAAAAAAGACAGGCTCGCAAGCTGCGCGCATGGTCATATTGCGTATTTCTATGGCTATTATTGCCGGAATTCTTTTCAATTGGTTATTGCCTGCATCAACATATGTTCAACATATTGTTACTAAGGCAGGGCAACATCTTACCCTTACACAAGTCATGAAAAACTGGGTGTTTGACTCGGTATTCCTTTCTTTCAAAGTGATAGGGATTATTATTGGCCTGATGTTTATACAACGTTTCCTGGAATATATGGGCATCATGCAAAAGCTTTCAGCAGCTTTCAGGCCGTTGATGAAACCTTTTGGATTGTCCGAAAATACTTCATTTCATTGGCTTATTGCCAATGTAGTAGGCCTTACTTATGGCTCAGCTATAATGATAGAGCAAGTAGAGTCGGGCAAACTGAAACTTCGCGATGCAGACCTGCTCAATCATCATGTTGGTATTAGCCATTCATTACTTGAAGATACGCTTTTGTTCGTTGCTATTGGGGTTTCAGCCTGGTGGATTGTTTTTCCGCGTTTAATCCTTGCTATGTTTGCTGTTTGGATATATAAAGCAGAACTTTTCTTTTTACAAAAAAAAAACGAAATTAGCTCAGTAAAATAATCATGCAATGAAGCAGTATTTAGGCCTTTTACAACACGTTTTAGATAACGGGACAAAAAAAGATGACCGCACAGGTACAGGTACTATCAGCATTTTTGGATACCAGATGAGGTTTGACCTTGGCGAGGGATTCCCTTTACTCACAACCAAAAAGCTTCATACCCGCTCTATCATATACGAGTTGCTTTGGTTCCTTCGTGGCGAAACAAACATCAGGTTTCTTAAAGATAACAATGTTTCTATTTGGGACGAATGGGCTGATAAAAACGGAGACCTTGGGCCTGTTTACGGAAAACAATGGCGTTCGTGGCAAACGGCAGATGGCCGGACAATAGACCAAATATCACAGCTTATAGATATGATCAAAACGAACCCGGACTCACGACGACTGATTGTTAGCGCCTGGAATCCTGGAGACATTGATAAAATGGCTCTTCCGCCATGTCATACCATGTTTCAGTTTTACGTGGCTAATGGCAAGCTCTCGTGCCAGCTTTATCAGCGTAGTGCAGATATTTTTCTTGGAGTTCCGTTTAATATAGCATCGTATGCCTTGTTAACCATGATGATAGCTCAAGTGTGCAACCTAAAACCCGGTGAGTTTGTGCATACTTTTGGTGATGCCCATATTTATCTCAATCATTTAGAGCAAGTCAAACTGCAGTTGTCCCGAGAACCGAGGCCATTGCCTACAATGAAGATTGTCAGAAATGTAAATAGTATTTTTGACTTTAAATACGAAGACTTTCTGCTTGAAGGTTATGACCCGCATCCACATATCAAAGGCGAGGTAGCGGTGTAAAATAACCCCAAAAAACTAAACAGAAGCTATTGTTTTTGTTGCATTGCCCAACATCAACTCTTCTGTTTGATGGTGCAAAATATTGGCAACATTAAAAATTCACTGAAAGGAACTAAAAAATAAAAAAAGCTCCCACAAATATTCAGGGAGCTTTTCCTAACAAATGTTATATAAAAGTAATTGGGCTCAACCACATTTCGAGTTGCCACAGTTTTTGCACGTGAGGCAACCTTCTTGATATACTAAACTTTCTGAACCACAAGCTCCGCATTTTTGACCAGCTTTTGCCTGTGTGCCATCCGGGATAAATTTCTTCAAAGCACGTTCAACGCCATTTTTCCAAGTATTGATTGTTTCGCTATCAAGCTGCAATGAACTAACCAAGTTGACCAACTCAGGAATAGGCATGCCATAACGCAATACACTCGATATAAGTTTGGCATAATTCCAATATTCTTTATTAAACTGGTGAGACAAACCCCCTAAGGTGTTTTTATAGCCATATTTGTCGGTGTATTGGAAGTCATAACGGGTATTCCCATCCTCATCTTTATTCTTGATGATCTTTCCTTTTGTAATTGATTTTGGAATCGGGAAAATATCCTCATCCTGCAAACCTGTAAATATCTCATAAGGCTGACCATCCAAAATGCCCACAAATGCAATCCAGTTTTCGTTGTTGTTTTTGAAACGAACAATCTCTGCATCTAATACTTTAGGACGTTTTATTGGTTCAGAAAAACTTTCTTTCTTTTCTTTTTTGGCATTGTTTGAAATAAGCACCCCGGCACGTGAATTTTCGCGATACACTGTACAACCCTTGCAACCGCTCTGCCATGCTTTGATATACAAATCGCTCACAAGTTGTTCATCTACATTCTCGGGCAGGTTGATGGTAACACTGATAGAGTGGTCAACCCATTTTTGGATTTCGCCTTGCATGTGTACCTTTTGCAGCCAGTCAACATCTGCAGAGGTTGACTTATAATAAGGCGATTTGGCTACCAACTCATTAAGTTGTTCCTGATCATATTTTTTTACCTCTTCAACATTATATCCGTTTACCTCAAGCCATGTAAGGAATTTATGATGAAATACAACATATTCTTCCCAATGGTCGCCAACTTCATCAGTAAAAACTATTTTAACATTAGTATCATTAGGGTTTACTTTACGACGACGTTTGTAAACAGGTAAAAAAACAGGTTCAATACCAGATGTTGTCTGTGTCATCATACTGGTAGTGCCAGTTGGTGCAATAGTCAAAAGGGCTATATTTCGACGCCCAAAGCGTACCATATCTTGGTACAACTTTTCATCTTCTTTACGAAGCCTGTTGATAAACGGATTGTTCTTTTCGAGTTGTGAATCATAGATACTGAAAGGGCCTCGTTCTTTGGCCAAATTAACAGAAGAACGATAAGCTTCCAATGCCAGGGTACGATGTACTTCTACCGAAAAATCTATTGCATTGTCGCTCCCATAACGGATGCCAAGAGCAGCCAACATATCACCTTCAGCAGTAATGCCTACCCCGGTACGACGGCCTTCCTCGGTCTTAATACGAATGCTTTCCCAAAGTTTCTTTTCAACACGTTTTACTTCAAAATCTTCAGGATCTGCATCTATTTTTCTCAGGATAGCATCTATTTTCTCTATTTCTAAGTCGATAATATCGTCCATGAAACGTTGAGCAACAGCTACATGTCGCTTGAACAGGTCAAAATTGAAACGGGCCTGCGGAGTGAAAGGATTTTCAACATATCCATAAAGATTGATAGCTAAAAGCCTGCAGCTGTCATAAGGACACAGAGGTATCTCACCACAGGGGTTGGTAGAAACAGTTTTATACCCAAATTGTGAATAACAATCAGGCACAGACTCGCGTATAATAGTATCCCAAAATAAAATCCCGGGTTCTGCAGATTTCCATGCATTATGCACGATCTTTTTCCAAATAGCACGGGCATCTACTTTCTTTGTAAATGAAGGACTGGCCGAATCAACAGGATATTGTTGAATATATTCAGTGCCATCTATGACAGCGCGCATGAAATCATCATCAATCTTAACCGATACATTGGCCCCGGTTACCTTCCCCTGTTCAAGCTTTGCATCAATAAATTTTTCGGCATCGGGGTGTTTGCTGGAAATAGACAACATCAATGCCCCTCTACGGCCATCTTGTGCAACCTCACGGGTTGAGTTTGAATATCTTTCCATGAATGGAACAACTCCAGTTGAAGTGAGTGCGCTGTTCAATACAGGGCTGCCAGAAGGACGGACATGCGACAGGTCGTGCCCTACACCGCCACGGCGTTTCATCAACTGGACCTGCTCCTGGTCTGTCTTCATGATACCTCCATAAGAGTCTGCGCTATTTCCAATGACAAAACAGTTAGATAATGAAGCAATCTGAAAGTTATTGCCAATACCTGTCATAGGGCTGCCCTGAGGTACAATATACTTAAAATCTTTCAAATATTCATATACTTCCTCTTCACTCATAGGATTGGCATACTTTGCCTCAATGCGCGCAATTTCCTTGGCAATACGCCGGTGCATATGGTCAGGGTTAAGCTCATAGATATTCCCAAACGAATCTTTTAATGCATATTTGTTAATCCACACTTGTGCAGCCATCTCATCGCCTTTAAAATACGCAACCGAGCTTTCGAAGGCTTCTTTATATGTAAATGTACCTGGAACTTTTGTTTGTTTTGGTGTTTTGCTCATTGTATCGTCAACTTGTTTAATTTCGGAGACAGGTGTTAGGTCGTTTTGCATGGTTAGGTAATATTAATCTGTTAATTGAACGGGTTTTACAAAAAATGTCAGCGTTTAATTTTCATTGTGCAATTTACATTCTGAAATTCTTTGCTTCCAAAAAAACCACCTCACAGTTATTAACTGATAAAATGTAGTTATTAACATTGACAAAAATCATATTTTTACATTTGCTAAATTGTTAATATTCAAAATATTGCAATTAACAACTGTAATAAAACACTGACATTCATCACAATTTGATTTTTATATAAAAAATTTTATACCTTTATTAAATGTATTATTACCTAAACTTAATTTCCATAATCATGAAACGAGCATGATTAGTTAAACACAAACAAGGATGAATCCCGATTTGTCAGAACGGGTTTTTTCTTCGGATAGCCTTTCGCTGGGTTCATCCGGCCTTATTAAAAAAAATTAATTACAGATGAAAAGTTTATTATTTCTGGTATTTGCATTAGGTTGTAATCTTATTTTAGGCCAAAAAGTAATATTTCTTCACCACTCAACTGGCGGGGGAGTTTATAATGAAGGCAGCGTTGCACAATGGTTTGACACATACAATAGTCAAAACTCCACAAACTATGAAATTACAGAACGTGCATATCCCGATAGCCCATATCCTTGGGAAAATTATCCATACGATTATTGGAATTTATGGATTAATGGAGCATGTAACAATGATAATTCCGGTACCGAATGCATTAACTCGATTGTAACAAAATACGATGTAATCATCTTCAAACATTGCTTCCCGGGAGCAGGTATTGGCGAAGACGAAGCTGAAAATAGCGTTTCATCATCATATAAGTCAATGGGCAATTATAAATTGCAATACCGCGCTTTACGAACTTTGATGGACAGTTTCCCCAACAACAAATTCATAGTTTGGACACTTGCCCCGTTGCACCGAAATGCTACCGATTCGGCTTCAGCAGCACGGGCAAAACAATTTGTTGACTGGGTTAAATACCAGTGGCTTAAAGAAGATAGTAAATCGCACCCAAATATTTTTGTTTTTGACTTTTGGGGATATGTAGCAGAAACTAATGCCAATCCCAGCCAGGGAAAAGTTAATTGCCTGAAGTACGATTATGAAGGCAGTCATGACGGAGATGATTCTCATCCCAATACCCAGGCCAATCAGACTGTTGGCCCAATTTTTGGGCAATTCATAGTTGATTGTATAAAACAAACTAATACCCGCATAATTAATAAAACACTGGACAACATTACTGTTTTTTATAACAATGGCTGTTTGGCAATTCAAGGATTAAATGAAATTGTTCCTCAATCTGACTTGTGTATATATAGCATAGATGGACATTTGCTATACAAAAAACGGATTCAAAGCAGTATAGCTCTGCCTTTATCAGAGGGGATGTATCTTGTATCCATTCACAACAAAACATTTGGAACCCAAACGGCAAAATTCTGTGTGATAAAATAACCTCCAATAAATTTCGTTTCTTTTACAGTTTTTAAAACATATCATAATTACGGTAATCAAAAGCTGCCTATCTTTGTTGCTATAAAACTTAAAAGGATGAGAGTACACTTCATTGCTATAGGAGGCAGCGCCATGCATAGCCTGGCTCTTGCACTGCACGAAAAAGGATATATTGTTACAGGTTCAGATGACGACTTTTTTGAACCATCAAAAAGTAAGCTTGAAAAAGCAGGATTACTGCCAAAAGAAAAAGGCTGGGATGCATCGCGGGTTACCCCTGAATTGGACGCTGTAATATTGGGTATGCATGCCAGGGACAACAATCCCGAACTGGCAAAAGCCCGTGAACTAGGGCTTAAAATATTCTCTTATCCTGAATACCTTTATGAACAAACTAAGAACAAGACACGTGTTGTAATCGGTGGTAGTCATGGCAAAACAACTATCACCTCGATGATTATCCATGTACTCAGCTACTGGAAGAAGTCGTTCGACTATATGGTCGGTGCACAGCTCGAAGGCTACAATAACATGGTGCGTTTATCAGAAGATTCGCCTGTTGCAGTGTTCGAAGGAGACGAATATCTTTCTTCAACGCTCGATCCAAGGCCTAAGTTTCATATATATCAGCCAAATATAGCTGTAATCAATGGTATAGCCTGGGATCATATCAACGTGTTTTCTACTTTTGATGTTTATGTAGAACAATTCAAAATTTTTATCGAAAAGATACAATCAAAAGGCACTCTTATCTACTGTGCAGATGACCCTCTTGTTGCAGGCATTGCTATGACTGCTGCACCGGATGTGAAAAAAGTACCTTACAAAATCCATGAACACCAAGTCATAAGCAACGAGGTTTTCTTAATAAATGACAAAAACAAAACCAGAGTGCATGTTTTCGGCAAACATAACATGCAAAACCTTTCGGCCGCTAAAGCTGTATGCAACGAGTTAGGGTTGACCAACGAGCAGTTTTACGAAGCTATTGCTACATTCAAAGGTGCTGCAAAACGCCTTCAGTTGTTAAGCGAAAATAACATGACCAGTATTTACCTGGATTTTGCACACTCTCCATCAAAATTGACAGCAACAGTTAGGGCTGTAAAAGAACATTACCCTGAAAGGGCTTTGGTGGCTTGTATGGAGCTTCATACCTTTAGCAGCCTTTCTGAAGATTTCCTTCGTCAATACTATGGCACCATGGAAAGGGCCGATTATGCCATTGTTTACTACAGCATGAAAGCCCTTGCGGCCAAAGGCTTGAAACCGCTTGACCCGGAAGATGTGGCTAAGGCTTTTGCAACTAAACACCTGAAAGTATTTACCGATTCTGATCAACTGGTCAAGCACCTTAAAAGTATTGAATGGAAAGGTAAAAACCTGTTACTGATGAGTTCTGGTAACTTTGACGGCATCAACTTCAATACCTTTGCAAAAGAACTTTTAAACCAGAAATAATAATTGTTTACTAATATGTTTAATTTTAAAGATATGAGAAAACTTGTCTTTTTATTCTTCATTATTTTTATTGCTTTCACAAACATCAAAGCTCAGCAGGCTATAGGAGCCCGTCTTTCTGACAACTTTGGCATTACCTATAAATATACCTATAGCAATCCTGTTAAACTCGAAGGGATTTTAGAAATTCACCGCCATGCTTTAACCGTAAACGGTCTTTACGAAAGGTACTACCAAACCCCTTTTTCTAAGTATTTCGACTGGTATTTTGGGGGAGGCGCTTTTATAAACTTCTGGAGCGTCAATGACAATGGCGGTGTCAATGTGGGGTTAAGAGGCGTTGCTGGTATTTGCTATACATTTAGCGATATCCCTATTGACATTTCGTTAGACTGGATGCCAGCTATACAGATTGTAAGTGATTATCATGCAGACTTTGCCATATTGGGACTTTCAGTTCGTTATGTTTTTTGATAAAAATTTTTGAAAAAATATTTTGGATATTAAAAATATTTCTACCTTTGCACCGCTTTTAACGATGGTCCGTTCATCTAAGGGTTAGGATTCAAGATTTTCATTCTTGCCATAGGGGTTCGAATCCCCTACGGACTACAAAAAAGATTAAGCTGCAGTTTTTAAGTTGCAGCTTTTTTTGTTTTAATACTTTCTTTTCATCATATTTAATTTTTTATTTTTAAAGGAATAATAGCTTGTCCCCACCAATAAATATTTTCGTGTTTGGGATTGAGTAATTATGGATGTTTCATTTACTTCATAGTATATTTTTGGGATACATAAAAAAATTTTAATGCGAATTTCAGCCTTAATTTTACTATGCTTCGTTGCCCAATTTGGTTATGCCCAAAAACGCATCTCAGGTTTTTTGACTGATGCAAATGGTGTCCCGCTCGAAAACGCTTCTATTTTCCTGAAAGGGGGCAGATTATTAACTACTACAGACAAAAACGGGGCTTTTTCATTCGAATATAAACAAGACGAAAGTATATGTTTTTCGCATTTTGGTTTTTCCGACACTTGTCTCAATGCTTCTGAACTATCAGAGAATTCAATAAAAATCAGGCTGAACGAAAAAAAGATTGTGGCCGAAGAAATCATTGTGTCATCAAAGTCGAACATGAAAATCATCAGGTCTGCACAGACAGGTCTGTTCGAGATTCGCACAGACAGCCTTCGCAGCCTGCCTAATATTGTTGGAGAAGCTGATCCAATCAAAATGTTGCAATTGTCGCCGGGGGTGACAAAAAGCGATTTCAACATGGGGCTCAATGTCCGTGGCAGTACTACTGACCAAAACCTTGTCCTGATTGACGATGCTGCCATTTACAACCCTACTCACCTGGCTGGCTTTCTATCTGTCTTTAACCCTCTTGTAGTTGAAAAAGTATCGCTATTGAAATCCGGCATTCCTGCTGAATACGGAGGACGGGTTTCTTCTATAACCATTGTAGAAACAGATAAGAACCTGGCTTCTAAAACTGAAACAGAAGGCAATGTTGGAATACTTTTATCGGGCTTTGTTGTAAAAACGCCTTTGTTACAAGACAAAGCCTCATTTCAGGTTTCTGCAAGGCGTTCTTACTTTGACCAAACCATAAAACCAATAAGTAAAATCCTTTTTAAAAATGGGAAGTCGATGTTCAACTCCACGGATTATGCATTTTACGATGTAAATGCCAGCCTGATTATTGCACCCTCAAAGAATGACAAGGTGTTTATCAGTTGTTATGTCGGAAATGATGACTTTTCGCTAAGCAAAACTTCATTCAATCTGCAATATAATATGCAATGGAGCAACCAGGCTTTTTCGCTAAAATGGATGCACCATTTCAGCTCCCGTCATATCATGAAAACCATTGCTTATAGTTCCAAAGGAGACTTCGCAATCTTTCTGGGGCAAAACGACTTTAATTTTCGCCTCAATTCTTCCATTGAAGACTTATCAGCTATCCACGAGCATACTTTCTTTTTTGAACATTGGAGCCTGAAAACCGGGGCACAGGTTTTGAAACAACACATTCTGCCCAACAAAAGCAAGGCCGAGCTCATTGATTTCAATACCGATTTTGGCACGCCTAATACTTTCAACACGTTGACGTTTAGCCCTTACATTCAGTCGGAAGTGAATGTCTCAAAAAGCTTGGCACTAAACATTGGCCTCCGTTACAATGAATATCTCCACTTCGGTCCTTTTGAACGATTTGTGCGGGACAATGGCATTGACATTACCGACACTTTATATTACAAAAAAAATGAAACGGTAAAGAAATATAACAATTTTGAACCTCGATTTGCCTTAAGGTACTTAATTAACTCATATTCGTCGTTAAAATTTTCTGTAACTCATAATATACAATATTTACAGCAAATTAACGTTTCTGCAGTTTCGTTCCCTACTGACTTTTGGATGCCTGCTTCATATCAATTAGCCCCGCAAAAAGGTTGGCAATTTTCATTGGGCTATTTTTCCAACCTGTTTGATTCCAGTTATTGCTTTTCCACTGAAGTGTTTTATAAACACATGGTAAACCTTACAGAATTCAAAAAAGGGATTCTTAGTACTGTTTCAAAGGCCTCTATGGAAGAAAATATCATTACCGGCGAGGGACGTGCTTACGGGATAGAGTTTCTCATTGAGAAGAAGACCGGGGAACTGACCGGATGGATAAGTTATACTTTGTCGCGTTCCGAAAGAATTTTTAAAGAAATCAACAATGGTAACCCTTACCCTTCAAAATACGACCGTACCCACGACCTTTCTATTGTTACACAATATAAAATCAATGAAAAATGGAACGCCTCGGCCATATTTGTCATTGCCAGCGGGAATGCTTTCACCCTGCCTTATGGACGCTATATGATAGGCGAAAATATTGTCAATCAATATTCCGATTACAATTCGTTTCGCATGCCGGTATATCACAGATTGGATATGTCGGTTACCCGCAAGTTTAAAACAAAAGGTAAAGCTGAACATAGCCTTGATATTGGCATTTACAATGTTTACAGCCGGTTAAACCCTTATTTCATGTATTTCGACGTTTCGGGCGATTTGGAAAAATACAAATTGAAAGTTAGTCCGCGGTATGTATCAGTGTTCCCCATACTACCGTCTGTTTCTTATCATTTTAAATTTTAATACTTAAAGAAAATGAGCATAGAAATGAGCATACAAGAAATAAAGCCATTGGATAAACTAAGAAGTGTTTTAAAAACAAGCTTCATTAAAAGCATGACAATTGCTATGTGTTGCTTAACCTGCATTGCCTGCGAACCAGAAATGGACTATGAACTTACATCAGTAAAAAAGCAGCTTGTAGTAGATGGATGGATAGAAAACAATAATTATGCCCAAGTTGTTTTGACATATAACACTGGTTACTTTAGCAATCTCGACTCCGCCTCATTCAGAGGGTTGGTTGCTTCAAGGGCCAAGGTAATCCTTAGCGATGGTACTCAATCCGAAATTCTTACGCTGACAAAAGATACCAACTATTTCCCTCCTTACGTTTACAAAGGGAACGAAATACTTGGCCAACCGGGAAAAACTTATACTTTGATTATTATAGATGAGATTAATACCGGCACAAGAGAAATGGATACCATTGTAGCTATTACTACTATACCCCAGCCTGTAAAGCTTGATAGCGTGTGGTTTTCAGAAACATCTGATAGCTCAGGTATTATAAAAGGCATTATATTTGACAACCCGGATGAAAAAAACTATTATCGTACTTTTTCTAAAATAAAAGGAAAAGACAAACGCTTCATCCCAACCTACATTGCTTCTTTTGAGGACAAATACTTCAATGGACAAAAGTTCACCTTTCATCTCAACAAAGGGCTTGATTCGTATATAAAACCATTGTACAATATAGAATTTAATAAAGGTGATACCATAAACCTTAAAATTGCAAGTATTGACAGAATAAGTTTCTTGTTCTGGAGTAGTTATGACCAGGAAATCTTCAATTCGGGTAACCCTTTTGCTTCAAATTTTGATAGAGTAAATAGCAATATCCATGGGGGATTAGGTATTTGGTGTGGATATGGCGCTACAACATATTTGGTGGTTGCTAAATAAAAAATGGCTACCCAAAGGCAGCCATTTTCAATATTTTGTTGTTGATAACTAATTTATATGGTTAATTTTCCAGTTATAAGTTTTATTTAAGTCATCTATAAAACTGTTAAAACTGGTTATTAAATTGTCAAAGCCTTGGTTGAAATAGGTTTCCATGCTTGACTTTGAGCCATCGGCAAATACCATCTGCACATCTATCACTTTTCTGGTTTTTTGAACAGTTGAACAATTGTATTCCCAAGTATTTGCATCCCAGGTACAGTTATATTCATCATATTTTTCATTTTTTGCATAAGCCTCAGCTTTAGCAACAGCTTTATTATCGCTGGCATAAACTACTACCAATGCCATATTCTTATTAATCATTGAAACAGCGCTATCAATATAAGCTGAATATTTATTTTCTTCAATCTTGCGGTATTCTTTCATGAAATTAGCAAAATCGATTTGCCCAACAATTTTCATATCCATGAACTGGAAATGAGCATTGGCGTTGTACAAAACTCTTTCAGGGAAAGTTTCTGTTTCTTTGTACTCATAAATATTTTGAATAGTTTCGTACTGCCCTGTTTCATAGTTGTAATAGGTATAGCTTGAGGTGTCTTTTATTGTTTTTGTTTCCTGGGCATTGTCAATAGCTGCTTTGGTAAACTTACCCCCGGCGGTTCCGCCCAAATCTAAAATTGTAGTACTTCCGTGTGTAAATGAATAATTTACAGTCACTTCTGTTTCTTTATACCCATAAGTAAGTTTAAGTTCAAAAGCGCCTAAAGTGAGCTTGCCTTCAACATTTGAGGGAAGTCCTTCATCTGTGTAGCTTGCAGTAAAACTAAAGCTTGAAACAACAGTGCCATCAACACTTAATTCATATTTAAGCTCAGAAGGCATCTCTTTTGTATCGACAAGAGTAAAGTTGCCGGTAACAAATTTGGGCTTGCTAATAACTAATTTGCCATCATTGTTTTTGGCCTTTTTAGACGCTATAGAAGCCGGAAATTTAAAAACAACTTGTCCTGAGCTGGCATTGGCAGCAAAATCAAAATCATTTTTGGTATAGTTATAAGTGTAAACCCCGGCAATTTTATCAAATTCTGCTTCTAATTCTAATGAATTAGAAGTTTCAGCTTTAAGCGATTTAAAAATAACATTTGCATCAGGGTTATTGCTACTAATATTTTTCACAGCTGCCATAACCTGAAAGTATGCAGAATTCTTGATGCTTCCATTTACCCCAGTTCCTATATTCATCAGCTCAAGAAGATTAACAGTGGCTTTAACCCCTTGGTCTTGATTCATAGCCTTAAGCTCATTGACCATCTTTATGCCGGTATTTTCCATGTCAACCTTGGTTTCGGCTACAGTTTTTTCGGCATACACAGGTTTTTCTAAATTTACTTCTTCTGTTGTTTTGTCATCATCTTTGCTACATGAAGAAATGATGGACGCACACATTGCAAGAAACAAAATTTTGATTTTCATACTATTTATTTTTTAAAGGTTATTTACTTCAAAGATAACCATTTCATATAAAAGTTAAAAAATCAAAAACCATATTTTTTTATAACAGCTGTTTTATTTTTCATCGCACAAAACGCCTTTTCTTACTGTTTTTCTAATTAGATTAATGATTGTAAACCGGGTTGAACCTTAAATATGCGCTTACAAAACCCAGAAACAATATCTTTGCCATGCATAAATTAAACCATGAACACATGAAGAAACTTACCTTATTTATAGCTATTGCTATAACCTGTTTTTCAGTTAAAGCACAGTATAGTCAGGATGTAATATTATCATCAATTCTAAAAACGGACACCACTTCTATCGGGCAAAAGATTATATTTCCGCAAAACAATAATAACGAAATTTCTATTATTAAAGTAACCATACCGCCCGGAAAATCAACCGGATGGCACAAACACAGCAACCCGGTTTTTGCCTATGTTATAAGTGGCACGTTAACCGTTGAACTTGAAGGGGATAAAAAGCTTACATTCTCAGCCAATACCTCTTTTGCCGAGGTCATCAATACATATCACAATGGCACAAACCTTGGGAAAGAAGAGGTTGTCCTTATCGCCTTTTTTATGGGAGAAAAGGGTAAACTTTTATCTGAACACAAATAGTACTGCATACTACCATTTTTCTTTCAAAAGATCGGGCAGGATGTATTGATTATACACCTTTTCAATTGCCTGCAGTTGTTCTTGGTCCAGATTGGGCAATTCACAAGCTTTCAGGTTTGACAACACCTGCTCTGGCTTTGAAGCGCCGGGAATTACACAGCTAACCTCACGAAACATGATAATCCATCGCAATGCAATAAGGGCAAGGTCAGCATTAGCAGGAAATATCTTTTTCAGCTCATCTACTGCCGCCAAACCCTTTTCATAATTGATGCCCGAGAATGTCTCCCCTTTGTCGAAGGCTTCGCCATTGCGATTAAATGTGCGATGGTCGTCTTTTCCAAAAACAGTAGCCTTGCTGTATTTACCGGTCAGTAAGCCACTGGCAAGCGGAACACGGACAATGATGCCCACGTTCTTTTTAGCTGCTTCGGCAAAGAAATCTTTTGCCGGACGCTGGCGAAACATATTGAAAATTATCTGGACTGTAGTAACATTGTCATATTCAATAGCCTTTAGCGCCTCTTCTACTCTTTCGACGCTTACTCCCATATTTAAAATTTTACCTTCTTTTTTCAGCTCATCAAACAAAGCAAATATCTCAGGACGGTGATAAGTCTCTGTAGGCGGACAATGCAATTGGATGAGGTCAATGGCTTCAAGTCCGGTATTTTTAAGGCTATCTTCAACAAACTTTCGAAGCACAGCAGGTTGATATGCAGCATCAACGTGAGGCGAAAGTTTGCGGCCACATTTAGTAGCAACAAATACCCGTTCTTTTCGTGAACGAACTACGCGGCCTACTGCTTTTTCGCTTTCGCCATCACCATAAACATCGGCAGTGTCAATAAAATTAATCCCGTTATCAATAGCCAGGTTCAATATCCTGTCGGCATTTTCATGGCTAAATTTATCGCCCCATTTACCGCCAACTTGCCATGTACCGAGGCTTATTTCGGATATATTAAAACCTGTTTTCCCAAGTATTCTTTTATTCATAATCGAATTTTAAAAATTCATGACAATCCATATCGTGCAAAAATAGTAACAGAAAGCAAGACTTTTATCTAAACAAAATTATTTTTCAAAGAATGATAGCTTGCCATATCTTTGAAGAGCGAATATCTAATGTAATATTTCTTTTTACACATCCTCGTTTGTGTTTGTAGTAACATGGGGGCGTTCATAATAAATTCTTAAATATTCTTATCAAGTTAATAGCTAACAAAAGTAAATTACTATTTTTACTTTGCTAATTTTACTGTTGCACAAAAAAATTCGACCATGAAGAGGAATATTTGTATGAAAGCTTTCTATTCAATTGTTCAAAAGATTGTTTTTGGAGCGATAGCTTTTACAGTGTTAAGCATAAACCAGGAAGCCAAATCGCAGAACATCAAACAGTTTCAAGGTGCTTATGAAAATGGAACTGCAACTTACCAATATTATGAAAATGCTAATTACGAACGCATCTATCAGGGTAGTTTCAAATACAAAGGTATTGTAATGGACGGTTTGAAAGGTAAGCTAAACCTTACTGTTGTAGGTCAATACAATAACAACAAAAAAGACGGGCTGTGGACATATACTCTGGCCGATCCTTCACCTACCGGGGTTACAGAAGTAGTAACTGGCAACTATTCCAATGGCAACATGGAAGGCGAATGGTCTTCTACTACTAAAGTCAATAATACAAAGAAAGTTTTCAAAAGTACTTCTGCTATTTTTAAGAACAATAAACTTTTTGGCGAAATCAATTATACTTATAAAGTTTACACTTTCAAAGACTATGCCGCCATTTCTATTAAAGGCTCGTTCAACGATTCCAGTTTTTACAATGGCACATGGCTTACCACTTATACAAAAGGCAATATACAGTACGAGGAAACCCGCAAATACAACAACGGAGTACTCTGTTTACTTGTACACCGAAGGCTTTCTGACGGTCAGATTATTGAAAGATATGACAGTACTGCTTTTGTAGATAAGTTTTTTATGAACTATAATGCTGCTCATAATGTTGGTATGGTTAATGACCAAAAATATGTACTTCAGAATGTTGATAAACCTTCTGGTTCACTCGATTTATTTAGCATAGTAGTTAACTACTGGACAAACAATAAAAATACTGCCTATTATAATACGCTCAATGCTCCTAATCCAATGTTTGTTATTAGTCATGGCTATAGTCCTGCTGTTATCAGCCGCGAAAAAACAATTATCAGCTGGTTAAAGACCCGTGAAGGCGAGCGTCAACAATGGCAGTCTGAACAGGATAAAAAACTATTGCAGGAAAAATATGCAGCCCAGCTTGCTATTGCAGATACAGCCTTTAACCGTGCCAAATATGATGAAGCTATTGCTGCTTACAAGGTTGCTTTAACCATAAAAGACGAACAATATCCGAAAGACCAGATTCATAAAGCAGGGCTGAAGCTCGAAGAAATTAGGCTCAGAATGGAAATGGAACAAAAAGCCAAAGAGCTTGAACAGCAAGCCAGGGAAAAATCTTATAAAGAACTGCTAACAAAGGCTGATGCCGCTTTTGCAGAAAAAAGATATGATGTGGCCATTGAGCTATACCAGAGTGCCCTTGCCATAAAAGTGGACGATTATCCTGCCAAACAAATAAAAGCCATTAATGACATTAAAAACGATGAATTAAAGGCAAAGCTTATTAAAGAACTTGATAAACTTTGGGTTACAGTTGAAGCCGGCACTTTTAAGATGGGATGCATACGAAGCGATATGAATTGCCTGAGAAACGAAGAACCTGTGCATGAAGTTTATGTCAACACTTTTCAGATGAGCAAATACGAGGTTACTATTGGTCAGTACAGAATGTATTGCAAAGCAACCGGTAAGCCTGAGCCTCTGGGAGCTGATAGTTTGCCTGCCAATAATATAAGCTGGTACGAAGCTAAAGAGTTTGCCGAATGGGCAGGATGCCGCCTCCCAACTGAAGCAGAATGGGAATATGCTGCCCGTGGCGGGAACAAAAATAAAAAAACCTTATATAGCGGGTCTAATTATATTGATGAAGTTGCTTGGTTCAGCGAAAACTCAAATAGCTCAGCCCATCCGGTTGGCAAACTCAAACCTAACGTTTTGGGTATTTACGATATGACAGGCAATGTATGGGAATGGTGTTTTGACTGGCTTAGTGATTATTCCGAAACCAGCGACATAAACCCCACTGGCCGTTCTACCGGAACTCGTAAGGTAAAAAGAGGCGGCAGCTTTAGCGAAACAAACTTTGAAAGCGACTTGCGTGTTACTTACCGTGGTAGTGAACCTGCTGACACCAGGCTATACAATCTGGGAATCCGATTGGTCAAGAAACAATAAAAAAGAATAAATTGTAAAAAACTTAGCAGCTTTTTTGATTTAACCCAAATTAAGCAATAAAAATGCTTAATCGGTTAAAATTTTGTATTTCAATGATTTAAAAAAATCAGCTTGCCCCGTTTATAACGAGAGGATTAACCCAACTAAATCTTATAGTTTGGCTTTAAAAAGCCTCATAATGATTTATTTAGCCTGTTCAAGGCAGAACGCTTGTGCAACAGTTAAATTACAACGTTTTGTGTCGTTTTCTGGCAAACAAATGTATTTAAAATATAAATGGTATTAGTCTATATGTTTTTTCCATGTATTCCTTATATTCATTCCCAAAATGCTTAAGCAGCATTTGTTCTTCAATCAGTAATCGTTTTATAAATGAAAATGGAACTGTTAAAACAATCAAAATTATGCTTATCAGATTGCCAGTTAATAATCCTGCCCCAACAAGAAATGTAGTTACCCCCAAATATCCAGGGTGCCTTACAATGCTATAAATACCATGTTTAACTATCTTATGTTTATCTGTTATTTTTAAAGTTCTTGTGTAATACTCTTTTAGTGTAAATGTTGCTATTAACCTAATTATTAAGCCGACTATCACAAAGCTTAAACCAATAAAAAACAAAACTTGGCTATCGATTTGCAATATATTATACAGGTTAAGAAAATAACTGCATAAAACCAAAATAATTGTTGATATTAATGCAAATCTAAGTATTGCCGTCGTACCCTTATCTGAGTCAGAGGTTTTTAAAGATTTGGCATCTTTGCTAAATCTCAAGAAATTCTCAATCATCAGAAATATCAAAATCGAACCAATCGAAATATAAAACCCTGTCATAGTTGATTTTTTTAGATGTTTGCTGACAATGGACTTTGCCTGGTGTAAAATACAAGGCTGATATTGTCATAACTGTAAACAAATATAACGAATAAAAATGTTTTTTTGCAACATGTTAAATTTCAACATAATGTATTAGCTTATATGGATGCTTCCCTTTGTAAAATTTTTTCTATATTTTATTTGCCGGGTTCAGGGGTAAAACAATATGAGTATAGTAAATGATTGTTTTTCTGAATTTTACAGATACTTTTACGCCGGGCAAACTTTATTTAAAACTTTTATAAGGAAATACTATTATTCTATTTCCTTACTTTTTCTTAAAAAAAACTGCCCGACTTTTGAGAAGTTTTTCATAAATAAAGTAAAGCATCCGCCAACCTTATTACGTTTCATGATGTGATAATCTTCTGTGCTTTTTCTGATAATATTTTTCAGGCTTCGGTTACTTGCTCCTCCAACTTTCATGCGGGTTATAATTTGAGGATAATAGTAAATCCTTATACCTGGAAGTAATAACGTACGCAACATCAAATCATAATCCGATGCAATGCGATATTGCAAATTGTAATTCCCGATACGGGCAAATATTTCGCGTTTTACAAAGAAGGTAGGATGAGGGGGCATCCAACCACGCGAAAGCATTTTTCTGTCAAAAGGCAAACTTTTCCAATACCGGATTATCTTGCCTTCAAAACTCACATACAACAGGTTGCCATACAATACATCGCATTGCTCTTTTTCAAAAGCATTGGCAACGTCTGCAAGCACCTCATTGTTGTCAAAAGTATCATCGGCATGTAAAATTCCAATCACATCACCGGTTGCCTTAGATATACCTTTGTTTAACGCATCATATATACCTTTGTCAGGTTCTGATATATAAACAGCAATTTTATCGAGGTGTCTCTCTGTAATATCTTTTGAACTATCAGTTGAACCGCCATCTATAACAATATGCTCAATGTTAGTGTAGGTTTGAAGGGCTATAGAATTGAGCGCCTCCTCTAAAGTTTTTTCGCTATTATAAACAGCAGTGATTATGCTTATTTTAACCGGCATCAGATTCTGTTTTTAATTTTCACAGCTGGATTACCTGAATGGATAGAATATGGTTCAAGATTTTTAGTTGCTATCGAACCAACAGTAAGGACTGCATGACTTGCTACATGAACCCCGGGACATACAACGGCTTTTGCTCCTATCCATGCACCATCTTCAATATTTATAGGGGCTATCATTAGGTCAAAGGTTTCTTTTTTGTAGTTATGATTGCCGCAAAGCAATAATGCTCCTTGCGAAATACAAACATTTTTGCCAAGGTTTACCTGGTCGAGGTTATCAATCCAGGCATTTTCACCAACCCAGGTGTAATCACCAATGCTAAGCCGCCAGGGATATTTGATATTCACACGGGGCTTAATGCAAACCCCTTTTCCAACCTTGGCCCCAAAAAGCCTCAAGATAGCATTTTTAATACTGTAAGGGAGTGTAATAAAAGAGCAGAAAAAAACTGCATTTACAATATACCACAAGGCTATTACCAGTTTATTCCGTCCCGGATGATACCAGCTATTGTTATATTTATCAAGTCGGGTATGAAACATCGATGCTTTATTTGTTGATAAAGTTATTTAAAGTGCCTAATAAAACGTCTATTTGAATAGGCTTAGTAATATATCCGTCACAGCCAGCTTCTATAGCTTTTTCCATTTCATCGGCCATGGCAAATGCCGTCTGGGCAATTACCGGTAATTCGGGCCTAAGGCTTTTAATTTCTTTCATAGCTGTGTAACCGTCTTTAACAGGCATTTTACAATCTATCAGAACGATAGCAATGTTGGCATTATTACGCACAGCATCTACAGCTTCTTGACCATTCTTGGCCCAAATGATATTTTCTGTCAATCCGTTCAGGATATATGACAAGTACAAATAATTATAATCCTCATCTTCAGCAATCAGAATGACTTTATCTTTGGGAAAAGCTATGTTTGTAATGTTTAAGTTATGTATAGAATTAGGAAGAGGTTTTTCGCTTGATTTGCCAGCAAAATATGGTATATTAAAGTAAAAACAAGCACCTTGTCCGGGTTCTGAATCAACCCACATAGAACCACCTAATAAACGTGTAAGGTTTGAAGATATTGCCAGCCCAAGCCCGGTTCCTTTTTGGTTGATAAAAAAGTTGCTATCTATCACCTGCCCAAAACGCTCGAAAATAATTTTCTGTTTATCTTTTGGAATGCCAATACCTGTATCTTTTACATGAAACTGAATAGTTTTGTTTTCAAGAAATTCATAACCAAACTCAATAGACCCCTTGAAAGTAAATTTTAAGGCATTGCCTATCAGGTTAGAAATAATCTGGCGCAGGCGGAAAGGGTCTGTTACAATATTGCAATCTTCATTGGGCAGGCTTTTGGTACAAATAAGCTTTATTTCGTTTTTATTTTCTTTAATGCGGCTGGCCTCAAATGACTCAAATATTTCATCCATCAGGTTATTGAGGTTGCAATCCAACATCCTGATTTTAATCTGTCCGGCTTCAATCTTAGAAATATCAATAATATCGTCAATAAGATTGAGTAAAGTATTGCCACAGCTTGTAATATGGTTCAAAAACTCTTCTCGTTCAATATCGGTGAGGTCAGGGTTGCGCAGCAAATTAGAAAAACCAATGATCCCGTTCATTGGGGTACGTATTTCGTGGCTCATATTGGCCAAAAAAGCAGTTTTCAGCATATCTGACTCTTCGGCCTTTTCTTTTGCTTTCCGAAGTCGCTCTTCGGCAAGCCTTTTCTCTGTAATATCAATAGACATACCTACTATACCGATGATGTTTCCTTCGCGGTCTTTTACCGGAATTTTGGTAGCTTCTACCCAAATGGTATTGTTTTCAGCGTCTTTTAACAGCTCAAGTTTGCTAATCATGGGTTTGCCAGAGTTCAACAACTCCTGCTCGTCCTGAAAAGCTGTTTCTGCTACTGTTTGTGGGAAAAAGTCAAAGTCAGTTTTCCCAATGGCTTCATTTGCATCCTCAACACCCAAAAGTTTTGCCTGCGCTTTGTTTATTTTGGTAAAATGCCCCTGGGGATCTTTGAGATATATGGTGTAAGGGATGTTGTCCATCAATACCTGCAAGAAATTTCGTTCTTGCTCAAGCATCGAATTGACTTTTCGCTTTTCTGAAATATCGCGTGAAATACCTATCAATCCTTCAATCTTGCCATTTTCGTTAAAAATTGGGCTTTTTGAAGTAGAATACCAACGGCTTGTACCATCTGGCTGTGTAAGCAATTCTTCCTTACCTAATATAGACTGCCCTGTTTCAATGACTTTTTTATCATCAATGTCTTGTTCTTTGGCATAAGCCTCAGAATAAAAATCTGCATCTGTTTTTCCGTGGGCCATTTGAGTCTCATCAAGCCCCATATTAAGAGCTTTTGCCTTGTTTATACGAACATATCTCCCTGAGGTGTCTTTAAAATAAATTAAATCAGGGCTATTGTCCATCAAAGAGTGCATCAGGTCACGTTCATGTTTGAGCGAGTTGAGCGTTTCTATATTATCGCTGATATTTCGCTCAAAGCCAAAGGTGCCAATAACTTCTCCTTCTGAGTTGATGATAGGCGATTTGACCGTTGCATACCAGCCATTCTCTCTTCGGGTTTGAAAATGTATAGTTTGTTTTTTTTCAATAACCTTTAAGTCTTCCTGGTGAAAAGTATTTGCAATTTCGTATGGTAAAAAGTCAAATACGGTTTTGCCCACCATATTTGCTTTTGAAATACCTGCTATATCCTCATAAATGGTATTAGCATAGATGAACTTGCCATCTTTATCTTTGAGCCATGCCGCAAATGGAATACTATCGAGTATTGCATTACGTTCGACCAGTAGCCTGGTATTTTCGTCGTTAGTGTTGTGTGATTGCATAGTTAATGCAAAACGTTACAGATTTGAAATCCGCCTTAAAGATATAATTTATGTAGTTTAATAACCAAAAAGAAAAAGAAAAAGTGCTGTTAATAGCATTTAAACTATTTAACAGCACTCTACAACTATTTAACGTTTATAATAGTAAAAACCATCCATAGGTCAATTTTGTTCAATTTCTTTCCAAATAAGAGCGCCAGCCCCTAAAATTGCTGCATTAATTTCTCCCATTTCAGAAAGCAACACTTTTATTTTATTCCGGTAGATGGGCAGCAAATGTTTCTCAAGGCTTTGTTGGGTAGGTTTAAGAATCAAATCTCCTGCCTTGGCAAGCCCTCCAAAAAGGAATATTGCTTCTGGGCTTGTATGTGCAACCGAATCAGCAAGTTTTTGGCCTAAAAGTTCTCCGGTATATTCAAAAGCTTCTTTGGCAATAACATCACCTTTAGTAGCTGCTTCTGCAATTTTATCTGATGTAAGCTCATTAAAACTGATGTCGCGCAAAGGGCTATTCTCCATACTTTCAGATAGTATTTCAAAAACTGTACGCCTGATACCTGTAGCCGAAGCATAAGTTTCAAGGCATCCGCGACGCCCACAGCCACACTGGCGTCCATTATGACGGACTATAGTGTGCCCAAGCTCTCCGGCAAAGCCATCATGGCCGTATATAAGCTTCCCGTTACTTACCAAACCACTTCCTAATCCGGTCCCAAGAGTTATGACAATGAAATCTTTCATAAAACGGGCACCGCCATACACCATCTCTCCAATGGCTGCAGCGTTTGCATCATTTGTAAGGGCAACAGGTACCTCAAAATGAGATTTGAAAAGCTTTGCCAAAGGAACAATGCCTTTCCATTTAAGGTTAGCGGCATGTTCAATAGTGCCTTTGTAATAATTGCCATTGGGCACACCAATTCCAATGCCTTTCAATTGCAGGTCTGGCTGAGACGTAAGGTTTTCTTTGATTAATTTTGAAAGTTCATTAACAAAGTTCTCTATATTTCGGTCAGAATTGGTCGGGACGCTGCCTTCGCAATAGCAGTTCCCTTTTTTATCCACTAAGCCAAACTTAGTATTGGTTCCGCCTATGTCAATCCCGGCAACGACTTCAATTATATTTTCCATTATTATTTTTTTTAAGAGGTTGATTGTTTGTGGTGGGCAAAATTATAATTTTAAAATCATTCGACCATAGTTTTTTACTCATGTAGTATTTAAATCGTGTGTGAGATAAAGATCTAAAAATCAGGATAATCAGCATGGTTTTAGACAAAGCTGCTAAAAATCATAATACTTATTTATCAGGTTTGTTTTAAAAGTGAAGTAGAAAAACAGGTTGCTTCGGTTTTGGTAGCTTGCCTCTCTTTTCATAATACCCAACTCCAAACGCCTGTTTGTATAAGGATTTAACACATACGATAGAGAAAGTGTAAAGTATTTCAAATCATTATAAGCACTTTGTCCCGGCAACACTTTTATTTCCTTTTCTCCATAATTTTTATTGCCATAAGAACCCCAATTATATAGAGCATTGACAAATATTCTTTTATGTCGATAAGCCGCAATAATAATGTTTTCAGAAAAATTATTACCCCAAGCATGTGCTAAAGACTGCATGTGATGGGTATAATTCAACAAGGTATCTTCGTTTAGCCCCAATTTATTACCAGCTTTGTTATGCTCATATTGCAATACAAGATTTCTTAGGGTAAAAGCATTGTAATATTTTACACCACCCTGCCATCCGGTATTTGCAGCCTTAAACCCATTATCCTTAATATTGCTGGCCGCTAATTGACCGTAGCATGTTAATGTATTAAAAATATTGACTTTCATGTCAAATGTCAATAATGAACTGCTTTTTTCATTCTGAGAGGCTGTATTTACAAACATTACAGGATTGACAGCTTCCCAGGCGAAGTCTATATTTGACCTTTTATTTGGGTAATGATATATGTTGTATTCAAAAACAGACAAATGAATATCTTGCGAGGCAAGAAAAGACAATATATGCATTGAAGATAACTTTCTTTCCCATACACCAAACGAAGTTTTAGGAATAGAGTCGCCCATAAGCACCAATAATGATTGGGTATATTTAAATTTCCCTACTGACAGAGTATATAATGCATAAGGATAATTAAAAGCATTATCGGTCAACAACAACGAGCGATAGCCATTTCCAACGAACATTTTGTCTGTACCAATAGAAAACAAAAGCTTTTTCGAAACAAACCATGCAATCCTCCCTGAAGCCAAGCCATAATCAAAGCCAGTATCATATTTTCTTGCCCTTCCTTGACCGGATACAGCATTAGTAGCTTTAAAACGTTCATACAAATAAGGTAAAAATGTAGCCTGGCTTTCATAAACGTTTGCCTCGAAAAAAAGGCTACTATTGACATTGCCCCAAACCCTTACCCCTCTGGTGTTTGTTGTATAGTTTTCATTTGTATTTATTTCACGGCTTAATGCAAAATCAAATAAGGGGTCAGCATATATTTTAACTCCGACAGTATCATATTTGACAATACTTTCATCAAACAACTTCTTCCCTGCATAGCGTTTATGAGGCTTTGCATCATAACCAGAAAAGAGTACCTTTTCATCAATATCTTTTTTGCAAGTGTCAAAAACAAAAGGCCTGATGAAGGTATAGCTTGTTTGGTTATTACTTACCGCACCATTCTCATAACTGAGCCAATAATCATTATTAAGGGGCAATACAGCCTGGCCTTGCATGTCAATATTCTGGCAGCATACTCCCAACATTAGCAATGCCCTTGACATCAAACGACAAAAGATTCTATGTTTTACTAATTTAATCATGGCAAAACAATATCCCTTTCGTTATTAAATATGGCAGTACTTAAACCAATGTTAAAAAATACATCTTTGGAGGAAAATGATCCTTTGCTGTATATACCCATAACAGAGTATAAAGAAAAATGCTTGTTTTTATCTAACCATTTACCAAACCTTAGCTCTGACCACTTCAATATTTCTTTTTGCCCCTGCCAAAGCTTTACATTATAATCATTTTTTCTATTACGCAGATTGTATGACTTATAAATATCTTGGCCCAAATTAACAATAGATGTATCAAGACCGACTTTTGCTAAAACAATTTTAGTCATCATATACCACGAATGATTTGAATACCTGAAGATGCCAACACCTTCGGCGAAGTTTGCCCCCAAAGGATGGGCAAGAGAACCATATAATGTCCCGTAATTCAATGTTGTTGAGGTATGCGAATAGGTGTAAGGTCTGGCCATATTAATTTCTGTCAATAAAGAAACTTGATGTTCTCCATAAGCCTTGCTAGTCCTGAAACCAAACTGCATTGCATATTTGTTGCCCCACCAGCCTGAGTTTTTGAGCAATTCTTTTACCATCAAATCGTCAAGGTAAAGTTGTCCGTACAGATAACTTCTTTTACCTAACCTTAATGATGCATTGCCTCCAATATTGGCATTATCCGGCGAATGGATGGAATATTCAATTGGCCTGAAAAAGATTACAGGGTTCAAATAAGCCGGGTCAATCCCGCGAACTGTATTGGCATCACTTCCCCACCAAATAACCGACTCGTAAAACCCGATACTCAACCTCCTGGTAAGGTTTATGTCCAAATAATGAAAAACGCCATATTTATCTGTAAAACCATTGTCGCTAATGTCATTCAAATAAGCCCACATGATAAAATAGTTCACGCGCCACGATTGAAAGTTGATTTTCACAAATGGGTATGGTGCCGAATTCTCAGACAGAAGTACTGAACGATAGCCATTACCCACAAAATTTCTATCGTATCCGGCCTGAAACAAAAAATGGTTACCGGGTTTGTAGTTTATACTCCCTGTTATTGCCGGGAAAAAATAAATTTTTTCGCTTTGTGAAAACCATTTTCCGCAGTATGGCAATACTTTAAGCGTGTCAAAACCATTTGTGCCTTTTTCAAAATATTGCCCCCCCGCCATAATGCTGGCTTTAATAGAAAATTTACCAGATGGTTTATACCTTATAGAAGCTCCTTCGACAAAAAGCATTTGTTTCCCAAAGTCTCCAGAATATCTGAATCCAGTTTCTGTTTCAGGGCGGATTGAAATCTTCCCGGTTGACGTTATGAAACTGTTTTGAACTACAGAAGTATCAAATCTTTCATCAGAATAAACCCACGGTTTAACGGAAGTGTGAAAATCAGAATCGACAAACAACGCATTTTCAGCATATAAATATAAAACAGAATTAACAGGAATTGTACTTCCCTGACCAGAAAGGGCTTGTATCAGGATAAGAACGTATAATATTAAAAATACAAATCCTTTCACATGCTCAATGTATATTTTTCAGCCTTCTTTGTCTGATAAAAAAGATGGTTTCAGGCATAACAGAAAACACCAAAGCCATAATAACTATTAACAATAAGAGGTCTATCATTCCCCAATCATTTAAAAGGAATACAGTAATGATGATAATCAGGTTAGCCCCAAGGATTAACAATGTTGACTTCAAATGCGTAAGGCCAATAAATAACAACTTATGATGAACGTGGTTCCTGTCTGCACGGAATGGCGAATGCCCTTTCAATATACGAATAATAAAGACCCTCATGGTATCAAACAATGGCACTATAAGTATGCCAAAAGCAACTGATGGCGCAGCATGGATATAAAATGGGGTATTAACATCAATATTTACTTCGCAAAACTTAACGGCAAACACTGCCATAAAAAGACCTATCATCAGTGAGCCGGTATCGCCCATGAAAATTTTGTTATTCCGCCCAAATACATTGAAATAAAAGAACGAAATAAGCGAACCAAAGACGGCAATAGCAACTATGGCATATTCATATTCTCCGCTAAGGAAAAACCAAGTCCCAAAAGCTACCGAAGCTAACACCCCAACTCCAGAAGCCAATCCGTCAATACCATCAATAAGGTTCACCCCGTTTATAATTACAATAAACACAAACAAGGTTAGTATAACGCTAAACCAGTAAGGAATAATCTGATAGCCCAGGAAACCATGTAAAGAGGTAAACCTAAAATCGCCCATGATAATAATTATCAGCGAAGCTATGATTTGCCCCATCAGCTTTTTTGTCGGGGCTATTATCAGGATATCATCTTTTATCCCTATAAAAAATAAAATCACTGAAGCAATAACAATGTATTGAAATTCAGGTACTATACTAAATCTGATAAACAACAGACCAGATATGATAATGCCTGCATAAATAGCAATACCACCTAAAGTAGGGACAATTTTTTTATGAGCTTTGCGTCTGCCTGGCTCATCGTTAAGGTTCTTAATCCTGGCTACATTAACAATAGTGGGTATAGATGTCATTACTATAACAATTGCAGTAATAAAAGCTAATACCAATGATAAAGGGTTTGAGAAATACATTTCTTTAGGTTTTCTGTCAACAAAGTTAGATAAAAATAAATACTATTGGTTTATCAACCCAATTATTTAATTTTTTCTTTACTTATTCTCTAAAAAAGAAGTAAACCATTTTCCAGAGTCCTTTATAATCCGGCTTTGCGTGTCATAGTCAACATACACTAACCCAAAACGCGGACGATAGCCCTCGGCCCATTCAAAATTATCTGTAAATGACCAGGCAAACATGCCATCAACCTTTACTCCTTCATACTTTGCTTTTAACAACCAGTACAAATGTTCTTTATAAAATTTTACACGTTGGGCATCATTTATGGCAGTTCCCTGAACTTTATCAGGAAAAGCAGCACCGGTTTCCGAAACCAACAAGCTTTTTACCGGGTATTGCGAAAACTGTTTCAGGATTTTGTACAAGCCTTCGGGATGCACTTCCCAATTCATTTCAGTAATTTCGTTGCCCAATTTCTGAGGCGAAACCCGGGTTGATTGCAGTATAGGAATTGCCCTGTTCCCGTTTACTACAACCCTGAAATAATATTGCAGCCCCCAGAAGTCATAATCAAAGGAGAGGTGTTTCTCATCATCTGCCTGCATATATTTGTCTATTCTGTGAAGAATCGAAGCGTCAGAATATGGATATCCCTTCCCTAAAAGAGGTTCAACAAACATTCGGTTCATAATGGCATCCAGACGACGGGCAGCCCGGATATCACTCTTTGAATTCGGGTCTTGGGGCTCAATTGGCGAGCATGATATTGCAGTACCAATGTTGGCATTTGGCAAACATTCACGAAGTACTTTACCTCCTAAAGACTGGGCAAGGGCTGCATGATGTGCCGCATGAAAAAAGTTGTTTAAACCAATCTCTCCGGGAGCATGAATACCTATACCATATCCAAATAACGAAAAACTGAGCGGTTCGTTTAGCACAATCCAGTTTTTTACCCTATCACCAAAAGCGTCAGCACAAACCTTAACATAATCACAAAAAGCATAGACAGTATCACGGTTTCGCCAACCACCTTTGTTTTGCAATGCTTGAGGGAGATCCCAATGATACAATGTTACCCAAGGTTCAATGCCGTTTTCAATACATGCATCAATAACACGGTTATAAAAATCAATGCCTTTAACATTTATTTCACCCGTACCTTTTGGAAAAATGCGAGGCCAGGAAATCGAAAACCTCAACGCCCCAAAATTCATTGATTTTAAAAGAGCTATATCTTTTTTGTAATGGTGATAAAAATCGCAGGAGGTATTTGCATTGGTATGGTCTTTAATGTTGCTGGTATCATTGGCAAAGGTATCCCATACAGAAATGCCTTTCCCGTCTGCATCCCATGCCCCTTCGCATTGATATGATGCACAGGCAACTCCCCATGTAAATCTGCCAAAATCGGCAGCACTCATCTCTTTTATCTCTGCTTTAGAAAAATAAGCGCTTAACTCTCTGTGAAAAATAAAAGGCAATGATAATGAACCTAATAATTTTAAGGCATCGCGACGTGATATCTTTTGCATCTTTGTATCTATAAGCGTAACATGATAATCCTATGGTCTATCAGCACAAAGATAACCGTAATCAGGGCCGAATAAAATAAATACCAACCTACTGGTATATACTCATTTGGGTTAATGCCCAGTTTAAAGTAATTATAGGACATCAGAATTATTTTCTCAATGACATAAACAATTACCGTGGCAACGGCAACCCCTACAATCCCATATCGAGGTATCATCAGAAATGTAAGGCCTACGTTGATGATGATATTAAAAACTGCAGTCCACATTACCACTTTGTTCTTTTTAAGCCCTATCAATATGGTTTGCGGAAATACCAACCTGCTTGTAATCAACAACACATAAACCATGAATACGTCCGAGCTTTGATAAAAATTTTTAGTGAAAAGTATCGGGTAAATCAAATCGCTAAAAAACAAAAGCAATATAGAAATCGGAAACAATATATGCATCAAACGCAATGATCGCTTCTTTAAAGTAAGCAAACCAAATTTCATTTTCGACATAGACGAAAACTGTGTAAGCATTGCATTGTTTAATCCACTTGCAAGCGTTACAACCAAAGGCATTTCTTTTGCCCCATACCTGAAAATAGCAAATTTTTCGGGCGAAAATTGAGCCGAAACAATCAATCCATCAATATATTGAGCAGAACCACTCAATAATGAACTAATAATCAACGGTAAGGCAAGATAAAGATGCTCTTTCATAAAAGATAACGACACCTTTATTATAGCATATTTTTGGATTAACCTTAATAACCATAGAAATCTTATCCCTGAAATAATTACTAAACCCCAAATACCTCCCTCAATACCCCATCCTAATTTAACCGGAATAATGACAAATAAAGTTTGTAATGTAAACGAAATCAGACCGTAAGCAAGAATATGTTTTGGTTTGTTATATAATAAGTATATGTACTCAATCAGACAAGCCGGGCTACTCAATAAAATATACCATAGCAAACCATCGGCATAAGGAAGCGCCTGGCCAGTTTTATATACCTTTATTCCATCTTTAAATAACCAGCCGGCTGCAAAAAGTAAGAGAGAGATAAACAATATGAGCAAAAAAGTATTAAACAGCTCTGGCGATTTCTGAAAAACTTTTCCGTTACGTAGCTTAAAACTTTGATTATTATTAAAAAGAGGTAATAAAGACTGGATGATACCTGTTATCCAAAAGAATGTAACAGTACTTGCCAGGAACAATAAGAGTTCAAAATCGCCAATGTCTTTTTTGGTCAGGTCTATACGGGTAAAAATAACACTTATAATTAAAAATGACACAAACCTAAGTACCTGAAATACCTGCAAACCCAAAATATTGCTTATGACGAACCTTCTGGCCAATGAAAATTATTTGAAGCAAAAATACACTTTACAAAACAAAGAACCTAACTTGTTACTGCCAAATTTAGTCTTATTGTTGAGCTTTTGCAATACATGTTATTCCAATTACGCCCAATATAGTAACTGTCCATGCCACAGCACCAAACCCTGTCAAATCTTGCAGATAAACCTGGTTGGATGGCTTATACATCAGGTTTTCAGGGTCTAACATAGTATTAGATATACTTGAAACCCAAAATTCATTTTGTATATAAAAGGGCTCAGACTTATTATCTTTCAATGAAAAAGTTAAAAAACACCTTAATGTCATTGGAGTTGAATCGGGCTTAAAATAGTAAAATACTTCAGAAGTCTTACCTACTTTTGAATAAACATTCTTTCGGACCTTATTGCTTTTGTCAAATTGTTTAATAAACTCGCTTCTCAAATAAACCGGCGTTCGCTGAATAAATGATTTAGGGGCTACAAAAGTAACTTGTTCACTTTTTGCCATTGTCCCTGTGATGTCTGAATTGCTGTAAGTAAAATTCTTAGAGAATTTGTATTCTTCAGAAGAGGAAGAAGCGTTAATTGTCGCAATATCCTTCCACAAACTGATATTATGTCCATTTACAATTGCTGAAGATTTGCTCCAATCAATGTATAAAGGAAAATTTGACTTATTATAAATTTCAAAGCTCATTGGAAAACAATTTCCATTAAACGAATATACAACTTTAACAGTATCATTTTCAAAAACATACGCTTTGCTTTCATTTTGATTGACGTTTCCACTCAATGTAATATACTGATACTTAGTACACCCAGAAAAAGTAATTACGCCTAATGTTATTGTCAAAATACAAAATATCCTTTTAATCCTAATGAACCTCATAACCCAGAGTTTAGTGTTTAAATGTACATTAACGAATTCTATGCCAAATTAAAACAAATTTGTCTTATAACTATTCTTTTCAAATAAAAAACAGAAGTTGACCTTCTAAAAAAATATTTGCAGAGATTTATTTTTCCTTTTTACAACAAAGCCTTATTTTAGCAAAAACTCATACCATGGATGCAATTAAAGATCAAAAAACACCTCCCATTACATTGCCACAGGCTGTATTGGCACCACTTCTTTCTCTTTTTCAAGCGCAAGTTCATGCAGGTAGGGCATTTCTAAGTTATTTGCTTCAAATAGGTTCGCCCCATGTTGAGGTTGACGAATCTGGAATGATTATAGAACAAGCCCGTAAAGAAAAAGAAGCATTGTATAAGCAAACCTTTACTTTTGAAAAAAAAGTTAATGACCAAACACAAAAGTTTGAGCTTTCGGTCCCTACTTTATCTCTTGTTCCTATTGCTCCGCTGGGAATTGACTCTGCCGAGTTCGAATTCGATTTCAGGGTTGAAAATTTTCAGGCGCATGCCCAAATGCAAAAATCTGAAAAGAAGGCTCTTGAAAAGGATGCCTTTTCATCTGATAATCGTCCATGGTACTTAGTTGAAAACCCAATTAATTTTAGTGGCAATGTTGTGCCTCCTTCTGAAGAAGCTACAGCGACAAGTAAAACGCAAAATGTTATCAAAATTAAAATTACTGTTGGGAAACAACCCATTCCATCAGGATTGGACAAATTTCTGGTATCGCTCAACCAATTGGCTGAGGTAAATGAAATGAAAAGTGTGCAATAAAATTCAAAAATTGCAAATATTTTGATACTATTTATCCGCAAATAATCATCAAGCCTCAATAAAGGATAGTGCATACATAAAAAAAAATGCACCCATATTTCTACGGGTGCATTTACAAACTAACCAACCTAAAAAGAGATTTCAAGAAATACTATCAACCTCAGTACTACTAACTTAATGCATATATAATATGTATTATACCAATCTTTTGTTACAAAATAAATCTTATTTAAATAAAACTAACTCTCAATATATTTCAAAATAGTAGAAATTTTAACCATTTTTTAAATCAAATATCAATATATTTGATTCAAAAAATCAAATAATTTTATATTTTTAGCTATGTACAACATTTTCAATTTTTATAATTACAACAAGCTTAGCGTATAATATACGCTTTGAAAGCCCTCAAATACTGATAATACTAATTTTGACAGAGTTATTTGACAGATTTTTCCCCCTTGTTTGCAACTAATGAATTTAGCTTTGGCCAAGCAATTTTTCTCTCAACTACAATACTAACAAAATTAAACAAGTATGAAACAAAATGACATTGAATTGAAAAGCAATGTAAGCTTTAAACGAGCCTTTCTGTTTTTAGCTTCATTACTTATTTTCACGTGGGCCATAGGCCAGGAAAAAACCATTACCGGTCAAATTGTTGACAAAACCGGTAGTACATTACCAGGTGTAAATATTGTTGTTAAAGGCACAACAACAGGAACTGTTTCTGACATTGATGGTAAATTTAGCATCAAAGTCCCTAATGAAAACGCAGTATTGCAATTTTCATTTATTGGATACGAAACACAAGAAGTTGTTGTAGGGTCTCAAACCAGCATTCCTGTTACTATGAATGAAGCTGTTAGTGAGCTTAATGAAGTAGTAGTTATTGGTTATGGTACACAGAAAAAAAGCGACCTGACAGGTTCTGTAGCTTCAGTATCTGGTGCTAAGCTTGCCGAAGTGCCTGTAGCTAATATTGCCCAAGCATTGCAGGGCCGCGCAGCTGGTGTTAGCATTACTACTAATACAGGTATGCCTGGCGGTTCTGTTAACATCCAGATTCGTGGGATGACCTCAATCAATGGAACAAACCCATTAGTTGTTATTGACGGTATCCCCGGAGGTGATATGACTAAACTAAACGCAGCAGATATTGCTTCTGTTGAAATTTTGAAAGATGCTGCTTCTGCTGCTATCTATGGTTCATCAGGTGGTAATGGTGTTATCCTTGTAACAACAAAAAAAGGTAGTGCAGGAAAAATTACAACCAATGTAAACTATTCTTATGGCTGGCAAAGCATTGCTAACGAAGTAGAAATGATGGGCCTTAAAGATTACAACAGGGTATTAGGCGAACTCAAGTTAGCTCAATTTACTACTAATATTGACACATTAGAATATTACAACTGGAACGATCTTTTCTTCAAAAAGAATGTTCCTATGCAAAGTGCTGACTTTAGTGTTGCAGGCGGTTCTGAAAAATCAAATTTCTATATTAGTGGTTCTTACCTCGAACAAGAAGGTATTATTAAGAAATCAAATTACACAAAAACAAACTTGCGTGTAAAAGCTGACCAAAAGTTGACCAACCATATTAAGTTTGATCAAAATGTTAGTTATTCAAACACAATCAACGAAGGTTACGAAGAATGGATGTATACTGGTGTTTACCAAACCCCGGTTTATAATGCCATCATTATGCCACCTTACATGAAAGGATATCAGGACGATGGAAAATGGACTGTTACACCTGGTGGGGTAAGAAACGCCATGGTTATGGTTGATAACAGAAATTACTGGTCAAAAAATGCTGTATTTGAAGCCAATGCAGGTTTAACCATTGAATTGTTTAAAGGATTGACCTATACTCCACGTATAGCCGGAACAATGTCAATTCTTGATAATCAAAACTACACTCCAAAATACTTTGCTAAAGCTGATGATTATCAAACATTTAACCTTTTAGAGAAAAATATGCAAAGAGGCTTCAATTGGATGTTGCAAAACGTTGTTACTTATAACACTAGCATTTCTGAAGTACACAATGTTTCTGTAATGGCAGGTATGGAAGCTTCAAGAAACTGGGGGTATAATATTCAAGGTTCGAGGCAAAATATAGCAAGCGATTTGCCAAACATGCTTTATTTTGTTAAATCATTGGACGACACTTCAAATTTTCAAAATGTTACAGGTACAGGTTATGAAAGAAAATTTGCTGCATACTTTGGACGTTTGTCTTATGATTATAAAGGATTAGTTCTTTTACAGTTTAACCTGCGCCGAGACGGTCAGTCAGATTTTGGGCCTAACAACAGGTGGGGTAACTTCTATTCAGGTTCTGCCGGTTTCAAATTCAGCGAATTAGAAGCTGTTAAGAATTTAGGGTTAATTAGTTTTGGTAAAGTAAGGTTGTCTTATGGTGAAATGGGACAGTATCCACGTTCAAACTGGCCTTATTTAGCTAAAATCTTAACTACTGTCCCTACTTATAATTATTCATTTAATAATAGGGTTTCTCAAACTGGTGCAGGCCCTGTACAAATTGCCAACCCTGATATTCAATGGGAAAAGGTTCAATCACAAGGTGTAGGTCTTGATTTAGGCTTTTTTAAAGACAAAGTCATGTTTTCTATTGATTATTTCAACAAATACAACAACAACATGTTGATGTACAAAGATGTTGGACTTGTAAACGGTGTTTTCCAAACCAATTCAGGTGGTGAAGGCGGGCCTACAAGACCTGAAGTTAACTCTGGTACAGTAAAAAATAGTGGTATAGAATTATCTCTCTCATACAAAGAAACTTTTGGAGAACTTAAATCGCAGTTAGACTTTAACTTAACTTATGTTACCAATGAGATTACTGATTTAGCTACCGACTCAATTGTAAAAGGAAATGTTCACAACGAATTTTCGGGTATTACCATTAGTAAAATTGGACATTCAATTGGTGAATTTTGGGGTTATCAATCAGATGGAATTTTTAGAAAAGGAGACCCTACATTAACCGATGCAAAAGGGAAACCTTTCTTCTATACTATAAATGCTAAAGGTGATACTGTTAAATATAGCACAGCTGTCACTGCCGGAGATGCAAAATGGGTAGATTTGAACAATGACGGTATTATTGACAACAACGACCGTACCTATTTAGGAAACCCTAACCCTCCATTCGTATTCAGCTTTTCTATTAACCTTGCATACAAAGCATTAGACTTTTCTGCTTTCTTCAATGGAGTATATGGCAACAAAATATTCAATGGTGGGAAACGTTATTTCTATGACTGGAACAACAGAATTACCAACCGTGCTGCTGCCTTTGCCGATAGATACAGAGAACCTCTTACAGATAAACAAGGAAACTTAATCCTCGACAACCACGGGGTTCCTATTGACGAAGGAAACACTTCAAGCAGTATGCCTAAAATGGGGGTTAACAGTTGGGGCCGTTCTTCTGATTTGTTAATTGAAGATGGCTCATACTTAAGGTTAAAATCTATCCAACTAGGATATACAGTTCCACCAAAGCTTACCCAAAAAGTGAAAATTGAGAAATTTAGGGTGTATGTATCAGTATCTAATGTGTTTACATTGACAAAATACTCCGGATACGATCCTGAAGTGGCACGTTATGACTTTAGTGACCCATCAATATTGGGTGTTGATATTGGAGGATATCCTAAAACAAGGATGTTTACAGTAGGAGCTAATCTTTCATTTTAACAAATAAAATCAATTGAATATGAAAACAAAAATATATAAGTACTTATTAATCGGTTTGTTATTTAGTTTTGTAATGAGCTGTAAAGAGGATTTCCTCAATGTTGAGCCTATTGCAACAGATAACGAAGCATCTTTCTATTTAACCCAGAAAGATGCAGAAATGGCTACTACTGCTGTATATGCCCAATTAGCATATATGACTGCCTGGGACAGGGAAACATCTATGTTATTGGGTAATATGGCTTCTGATGACGCTGATGCTGGCGGTGAAGACCCTGGAGATGTTACCAGTTTTCAGGATATTGCAAAACTTAAACATATCCCATCGAATGAAAATCTCAGGCTTCCATATGGTGTGTTTTATAAAGCTATTATGCTTGCTAATAAAGCTTTAGAAAAATTGCCCAATATCCCTAAAATTGACAAAGAGGCATCTCCTGCTGCAATAAATCAAATGATAGCTGAAATTAAAGCTCTGAGGGCATTAAATACCTTTCAGTTAACACAGATTTATGGTGAAGTACCTTTAGTTGACCATGTTTTAGGCTCTTCTGAATTTATTCAGCCTCGTGCTAAAATGAAAGATCTTTATGCTTTTATGGAAAAAGATTTAAAAGAAGCTATTGAAGTACTCCCTTTAAGCTATGATGCTGAAAATGTTGGAAGAATTACAAAAGGGGCTGCTATGGCTATTTTAGCAAAAATTTATCTCTTTGGTTCTTCTTATGCAAAAAATTACCCTGGGGACGCTCGTTTTGAAGGATTGACCGAAAGATGGGCAGATGCTTTGGCTATGGCTGAAAATGTTATGAACCTTGGGGTTTATAAGCTTTTAGGTGCTGATGGCGAAACATATAGTTGCTGGAGGGGTGATAAGGTTAGCGGATTCCGTTATTTGTTTACTACTGCCGGCGATAACAGTGCTGAAGCAATACTTGAAGTACAAAATATCCAGGACGGATTAAAATGGTTGAGCTCCAGAGGTTCATCTATTGTTCACTGGTCTGGGCCTCGTTACTATTATGATGCCAAAGGGGTAAAACAAACTACAAGCTATTGGGGCTTTGATATACCCACAAAGTCACTAAAAGACGAATTTGAAGCTGGTGACCCACGCTTGGATATTACTATTCACATGCCTGGCGGAAATGACTCAATCAACTTAACAGGTGGCTGGTATAAAATTTGCTTTGACAATTCATTAACCCGTATGTACCAGAACAAATACGAATGTTCGTATGATGAGTATCGTAAAAATACCGGTTCTTGGAACGAAGCTCCTATGAATTTCAAAATATTGCGCTATGGCGAAGTTGTTTTGACTGCTGCTGAAGCTGCTGTAATGCTTGGCAATAATGATAAAGCACTGAAATATATCAATATGATACGTTCACGTGCACGTGCTTGTGGTGGCCCAGGTAATACTGTTCCTGCTGATCTTACTGGTACCGTAACTTTAGATCAGGTAAAACATGAACGCAGGTGCGAGTTAGCCTTGGAAGGGAAACGTTTCTACGACTTAGTTCGTTGGGGAGATGCTTCTGCCAAGTTAAACGGGTTTGTTAAAGGAAATGATGAATCTGTTGTATTTGTTAAGGGTAAACATGAGTTTTTCCCTATTCCTCAAGCCGAGGTTGATGTTAGCAAGGGTGTTCTTAAACAATATCCTGGTTGGGAATAAACTTGATTATTTTCATATAGCATAAAAAAAGGTGCTTCATTTTGTGTGAAGCACCTTTTTTTATGCTGATACTAAAAACACTATGCAAATTACAATGTCGTTTATTATGACAACATTTTCAATGATAATTGTCAAGGATTTGTTGTTAACTTAAAGTGTTATTGAAATACAAAGGAATTTTTCTGTTAAAGGTTTCGCTGTTTTCATTGCATCGTTATTGCCTTGAATTTTTGTAATTTTTGCTTCAGGATAAAAGTTTGCAATGCTAATACCTATGCATTCTTTTAATGCTTTTAATGTCGAACTGACGTTAATCTTATGACGAATTCCGTTTTAATTTTATTGAATTTATTGTTTACATCTTTCTCGCATGGTGTCTATCCAGGCTATTTCTTGGTCAAGTTTAATTTTTTTCATTAATCTTTCCAACTGATTATAATCTTCTATAAATAACCTTTGAGGCTGTCTTTTGAACTGATAAAAAAGCTTTTTAGCTTTTTCATAGTCATGATCTAAAACGGCTCTTTGTATATGGGCTATTTCAACATAATCATAGTGCATTACAAATGTTTTCTCAGCATTTATATTGATAAACTCGGGATAATTAACAACTTGTCTGAATTTTCGGGCTTTTTCGACTAAAACTGGAGCTGACGAGTTTCCATTTTCATCAATATGAGTAAGAAACAAATCTGTATAAACGCTCATACCTTTTGATACAAATGCAATCCAATGTCCATTAGGCGACCATGCATGCCATGAGTTCATCAGCGGCAAATTACAACTTAATTCTTTAGCAGTCCCCCCGGCTGTTGGTACTATATACAATTTGCTGTCGGGCTGTAACAGCATGAAATTTTCGGCCTGGCAAAATACTATCCATTTCCCATCAGGAGAAATAGCTGGGAAATAATTGCTTTTACCATTATTTGAGGCCCCTTTTATTGGCAGGGCTGTTCCTCCTTTGCCCTCGTTAAACGGAATAATGCAAATGTCGTATTGTAACCTTCTTTTTCGTTGTACATATTCGTCAATAACAGCTTCTTCAGTGATGTTTATTTCTAATGAATCTATACGTTCTACTGCCTTTGCGCGACAAAAAATAATATTTTTCCCATCGGGAGTCCAGATTGCATTTGTATGAACATACTTTTCGTCATTAGCCCCGTTAAGCTCGCATATTTTACCTGTTTGTCTGTCATACACTGCCAATAAACCGTTTACAGCAAAAAAAAGTTGTGAAAAAGCCAAATTTTCGGGTTCAAATGGGAAATTTTTGTGTATAACCCGGTCTTTTACAGTTGTAACAATATATCGCCCATCTGGAGAAAGTTTTGAAAATAAACCGAAAGTTTTTCTATTCTCAATTTGAGTCCATGACATGTAATTGTTAGTGTTGAAATATATTGTATCATTAACCGGGGCTACAAAATATCCGCCTTTATCTCGCAAGCCGGCATCTAAATCTAATCCAATATATTTCCCTTTATCGCTAAACGAATGACAATTGCCACATACTGTAAATCCTTTCATGGCTATATGAGGAGGTTCTTTTGATCCAATATTGATTAAGGAATAGTTCATTGAGTCAAGGTTTTCTTCGGCCAAAACAAAGGGTATAGGCATTTGCCTGTACAAAATTGGGGCGCCAACCGAATCTTTACTAATGTCAAAAACGAGCGAAGCTTTTCCGTATTTATCCAGTGGTTTAATTATCAATTGTACTTCACTGCCTTTACTTTCCTTTTTTATGTTCTCCCAAACAGGTTCTGAAAGTTTTAAAACTGTTGTACTGACAATGGTATCAACTAATAGCTTACTGTCGGATTTTACAGAAAAAGACCATTTGCCGGTATAACTGCCACGGTATTTCCATTCAAAGGTAGGAGATGGGAACTCAGGAGGAAAAACAGCCTGATTAAACGGGTATTTTATGATGATTTTTTTGTCCTGATTTTTTTTAATAATAAAAAAAATAAATGCTAAGAATAAGCCTATAGCCAAAACGTTTAGCAATACTCTATTTTGAAAGATTTTCATACTTCATAGTTTAGCCGTAAAGTAATAAAATTATCTTGGTACGAACAATCAACAGAAGTAAAAATTAGCTAATAATTAAATAAAAGTTAAAATTTCATACTATTTTCGGCAATTATAAAAGTGCAAAAGTATGTGCAAAAGATTATTGTGGGTTATTTTATGCTGTATGGTAATAAGCTCATGCAATAACTCGAAAATCAAAAACCAGTGCAAAGATTTTCTCATTGACAAAAGTAAAATTTCGGGGATTTCTGTAGTTTACCCTCAAGAAAACACTTTATTCCCTATAGATTTTCAAAGCCCAACGTTTGTGTGGAAAGATTCGTTTACAAACAATTCAAAATGGTATGCCTGTATCAGTGACTCAGCCGGGAATATTTTGTTAGGTGAGTTTGTAGAAAATAATAAATGGAAACCGGATTCAACCCAATGGGAAGAATTAAAGAAAAAAAATCGTGATAATTCATTAAAGTTTGCCGTAATTGGGTTTAATGAGAATAATGAGAATGTTACGGGCAACAAACTAAAGTTTAAAATTTCGCCCGATTCAGTTGGTGCCGAGATATTTTTCAGGGCAGTAACCTTACCTTTTTCTTATGCAGTAAAGAATGTAAATACCATTGAATGGTACATGGGAAATGTCAGTGGAGGTTCACCGCGAAAAATGCTTGATAATATGCCGGTATGCGCCAATTGCCATACTTTTTCAAAAAATGGGCCAACACTGGCAATGGACGTTGATTATGGCAATGACAAGGGTTCTTATACCATTGAAAAAGCCGTAGATACGTGTTTTCTAAATCCGGAAAATATAATTTCGTGGACAAACTTTAAAAAAGAAGAAAATGACCCCACTTTTGGCTTATTGTCACAAATCTCTCCTTCTGGCGAGTATGTTTTGTCAACTGTTAAAGACCTGTCCATATTTGTTGCCATTGACGACAACCTGGCCTATTCGCAGCTATTTTTCCCTGTCAAAGGTATTATTGGCATATACAATCGTACAACAAAGCAATTTAGCGAATTGCAAGGCGCTAATGACCCAAAATTAGTTCAAAGCAACCCGGTTTGGTCCCCTGATAATAAAAAAGTATTATTTTCCCGCACAAACTCATACATCAACGAAAGGATAAGAAAATCCGGAAGGGCATTGCTTTATGCAAAAGACGTTAAAGAGTTTACTCAAGGCCACAAACCATTTAAGTTTGATATTTATTCAGTAGATTTCAATAATGGTAAAGGTGGGCAGCCCTCACCGCTGGAAGGTGCTTCAAATAATGGTAAAAGCAATTATTTTCCTAAGTTTTCTCCTGATGGAAAGTGGGTAGTGTTTTGCCAAGCCGAAAATTTCATGTTGTTACAGCCCGACAGTAAACTTTACATTATGGAAGCCAAAGGGGGGAAGCCCCGCTTGATGAATTGCAATATGAGAAACATGAACTCATGGCATTCATGGTCGCCAAATGGGCGTTGGTTAGTGTTTTCGTCAAAAGAACAAAGTTTATATACCAGGTTGTACCTGACTCATATTGATGAAGAAGGGAATGACTCCCCTGCGGTTTTAATTGAAAACTTGGTGTTTGACAAACGAGCTGCCAATATCCCCGAATTTTATCCTGGCGATGCAAAGAAATTTGTAAAAATCAAAGACAACTTTTCAAATACTGCAGGGTATTATACGCAACTTGCCATGGACAATATAGGGAGCGAATACTACCTTAGGGCTTCTCAAAACCTTGAACGGGCCATCAACTTAGATGCTGAATATCTTGATGCTTACATTCAGCGAATTTTACTAAATGCCTTGTTAAAACAAGCCAATTCAAAAACAGACCTGGCAGACAAGAAAAAAGCGACAGATATTATTCAGAAATTAATAGAAAAAAACGGAGAGGACAAAGCTTTACTTATACTAAAAGCCATGATAATGTCAGCAAATGGCAATAATAAACAGGCTGAAGAAATACTCAAAAAGCTTATCACAAAAGAACCCAATTATTACAAGGCATACGAATTGTTAGCCAATATTTATAAGAAAGAAAGCAAAACAGAACTTATTATTCCGCTTTACAATAAAATGAGTTCGCTTGTGCCGGCCAACGATTTGCAAGTGAAACTGTCGCTGGCGAAAGCCTATATCTCAACCAATCAAAACTCTCAGGCCTTAGCTTTGCTAAATACCCTGAAAAACAAATTGCCTGACAATGAAGAAATTCGTTCATTATTATGCAAAATATATGTTAATACAAAAAATTTGAGTGCTGCGACTAAAGAAATAGATTTTCTGCTTGCTGCAGACCCTGCAGACTATCAATACCTGTTTATGCGTGCAGAAATATCGCAATTACAGGGGTCGGTATATGAGGCTAATACATATCAGGAGAAAGGAAAAATGCAACTTCTTAAAAAATTGGAAGCCAATAAAGAAAATATACCATTAGCTTTTGAACAGGCGGCATTGCTCTCTCAAGAAAAAAAGTACACTTCAGCAATAGATGTTTATAATTCTATTTTAAATGTTCTGCCTTCAAATTACCAGGCAATGAAAGAAAAAGCCAGGATAATGCTCATTACGCAGCAATGGCAGGAAGCTGTTAAGCTTTATCAACAATTGTTAAAAATATATGTTCCCGAAGAAGAATTTTACAACAACAAAGCTATAGCGCAAATAAACATGGGCAATCTTCAAGAAGCTTTATCAGAGTTTAATAATGTTTTGAATTTAAGCCCAACCAACATTGACGCTTTATATAACAGGGCAAAGCTGTTTAAAATGCTCGGAGAACCACATAAGGCTGCTAAAGATATAGATAAAATCAAAGAACTGCTAAAAGCGAAAAAAAATCTTTCGGAAAGCGAAAAAAAACTTTTAAATATCTGATTGGTTTTTCTTTACGTTGATGTTGTTTATACAATTAAACATCATGGCAACTTCTATTTTGCCAGCTGGCATTTATTATATTTCTTTTTTATTTAATCCATGAAGGTGCTTGGCTTTTGGTTGCTCTAAAATATTGGTTATGGAAATGTCTTATATTTATTGATTTTGCTCACACAGTCCACTATCGAATAATATTTTTTCTTTTTGTCTGTTATGCAAACTTTCATCTGGATAAAATTTTAAATTGTTAATTGTCAGATGGAACTCCTGGTTTGGCTATTTTATTACTATCGTGTTTATTCACTTCGTTCATGAGGGCGCTTGGCTTAGTTGCGTTCGCAAGAACATGGCTGTTTCATTTATAGGATTATTTGATGGCAAAAACCTTCGTCAACACTTTTCCACCATTCGTCACCAAAAATTAACTGTTTGTCCCAATTTACCCCCCCCATCAAATATTGATAGTCAATTACTTATATTTTCAACAGCATGAATAAATTTGAATAACAAATTTTTATCCTTAACTTTATTAACTTTAAAACTATGAAAATGAAAATCTTGTTTATTGTTGTTGCATTGATTGTCATGCCTGCTATTAGTACTTATTCACAAATTAAAGTTTTGTCATCCGGGGCAGTTAACATTGGCAAAACCGGGTATGAAATGATTGTCTTTGACTACTCTGGTTATAATGGTACCGGGCCGGTGTTGTACCCATCTGGCAGTAACAGTGCTATACAACTGGGAAAAGCAGGGAAAGGCTTCTTGTGTTTATATACTACTACTGTATATTACCCTTCTGATGCCCGGTTGAAAGAGAATATCACTAATATTACTTCTCCGTTACAAACTTTAAAATAACTAAAAGGCGTAAAGTACGATTACAAAGCATCAATGTACATGAAAGATAGTATAAATGTTTCTGCTCCTTATAAGAAGTATATTGACAAAAGCCGGAAAGACAACTTTGGGTTTATTGCACAAGAAGTAGAAAAGGTATTGCCACAAGTGGTTAACCACGATGATTCTACAGATCTTTATTCCATTGATTATATAAAGCTAATCCCATTGCTTGTTGAAGCTGTTAAAGACCAGCAAAGCCAGATTGACTCCCTCAAGAGTGTAATAAGTAAATCTAAAGTAAAAACCAGCATGAAGGAAGCAGTTGAGACTACTGAAGAAACAACTACTGAAGTGAACACAACCCAAACAAATACTATTGCCACCTTAGGGCAAAATGCACCCAACCCGTTTAACCAACGAACGCAGATTAATTATTATTTGCCCGAAACTGTTAAACAAGCTGCTTTATACATATTTGATATGAATGGACTGCAAATACGTACGATTGCTATTAATACAAAAGGCAACGGCAGCATCACCCTCCATGCCTCTGAACTAAATGCTGGCATGTACCTTTATACCCTCATTGCCGATGGCAAAGAGGTGGATACGAAACGGATGATTTTGACTAAGTAAAAAGGTCAAAATTTAATAATATTAATCAAAAGCATTTAAGTTGTAAATAGTGCTGGTTATCAATTAAATAAAGCCTATTTTAAATAATTACATCTTATGAATAATAAATATCATCTAGTGAGAGTAATATATCTCTTGTTTATTTTACAATTGATTATTGTATCCGTTAATGCTCAAAAAAATATTGAACATGAGATAATTAAAGTATCTGAAGCGAATTTTAAAAAATATTTAGAGAAAATTCCATATGGTCATGAAGATTATTATGGGTTTCAAAATAGAAATGAGTTTGAACAGGTTGTTGTTGGCGAGCCTTATCAGATACTTTATTTAACAAATATTGAAATGCCTGAAGATTCTATTAACTACGATAACCTTATTACTTATTCTGATAGTTGGGAGGTTCCCCTATTAGTAAATAAAGAAAAGCGTTGTTTTTTGCATGTGCAAAAAATAATAAAAGAATACAAAGTAGTTGGAATTGGCTATAATATGGTTGCTAATGAATTAAATGAAACAGAAACAAGGGCTATATTTAATAATAAGAAGGTAAATAAATCTATTCTTTATTTACCTTCAATTAAGGGAGTTTATTTGCTTAGAGATTCTCTTGGTAACAAGAATAGCAGAGATTTGAAATTTATACCATTAGGCTCAACATTAAAACATGTTCATGATATAAAAAAAGAAACATATAGTGGTGTACTGATAGAATATTCAATGAGAGATTTTATGCATGTAATAAAAGTAAAATATAACCAAATTTTAAATAGTTAGCAATGAAAACAAAATACTATAAATATTTAGTTGTTTTATTTTTGACAGTAAGCCAAAATATAAAATGTCAAGTGCTTAACTTGCCACTATTGCCAGAAATTCAATGTAATACTTGGTGTTGGGCAATATCTTGCAGGCATATCATATATTACTATGGTAATGATAATATTACTTTATGCGAAATAGCTGAGTATGCTAGAACAAGAAACCCTAATAGATTTGGACAAACAAACTGCTGCCAAAGTATTGATAATGGTTGTTGTAATGGTAATTTTCTTAGTGGAGCAGGTGGAATGACAGAAATTTTTTCGCACTGGGGGTTAAGCCCTAATTATACATTTAGTCCTTTAACTAAAAATGAAATAACTATAGAGATTTCAAATAATCGGCCTTTTGTTATTAGATATCCAGGGCATGTTGATATTTGTTATGGTATTGTTGCTAATGATATTTATATTAGGGATCCAGGATGGGGTTTTGATATTAGAGATTATAATACACTCATTTCTGGAACAAATAACAATAATAAATGGACTGAGACTATTAGGATAAATGAATCACCAGTTGTATGTGATTTTGAAAAATCATTAACTGGTACTATTTCATATAGTAATATTTATAAGGCTTCTGGGATTTATGATGTATCTTGCATTATTAATAACAATTCGATTATTACAATAAAAGCTCCTGATTCAATAACTCTTAGTCCTGGCTTTTCAATTGAATTAGGGTCGTCATTAGAATTACAAACTGGCTCAAACTTAAATATTAATTGTCCTTAATTAAAAATAAAACTATGAAAAAAATAATACAGATAATTACGGTTTTGATTGTTTTTGTTTTGAACGTTCATTCGCAACAATTAGTTGAAAAGGATAAAACTTGGAGTATTGCTCAATTTGATGATAAGAATGGATTAGATACCTGTTATTATTTAAAAATTGGGGATGATACCTTGATTAACGATAGAACTTATTCAAAAGTATTAATATCAGGAGACTCTCTAATGACAAATTGGCTTGAATATGACAAATATCTTTGCCAAGATCAGAATGTTGTTTATTGTTATAGTAAATCGGTTCAAAATGAATACGTCCTTTATAACTTTAATTTATCTATAGGAGACAGTATTAAGGTTGAAGGGAATGGCTTTTATATTTATTTAGATTCTATAAAGACTAAAAACACAAAGAAGTATTTTTATTTTTCACGAAATGGCGAAATTACCACATGGGTTGAAGGTGTTGGCTGTTTAGATGATTTGTTTCAAAATTCCGGGAATATAAATATTGTAGGAGGATATTCCACTTTACTTTGTTGCAAGATTGGCAATGATGTTTTGTATCATAACGTAAAATACAACAATTGTTTTTTAACAACTTCGATAAAACGTTCAGTAGATGAAGCTATTGTGTTTCAGAACTATCCTAATCCATTTAATGATAAGACTTACATAAATATTAATAATTACTATAATACCAAAGCATTTCTTTGCATCTATAATGTATCAGGTGTATTATGTAAAAAAATTGAAGTAAGGCAATATGGCGCAAATAATATATGTATCGAGAATTTAGCCAAAGGGGTATATTTTTACAATTTTACCATTGACGGGAAATATAAAAGCCAATTAAAAAGGATGATATGCTACTAAAGACATTTGGGTAAATGACTTTACGATTTTTAAGCACCAGCTTTTAGCAATGGCCTTAATTTCAAAGCTGTATCCAAGAAGATAATATTGGCGTTCCCATTACTTTCAATATTTGAGGCACCCGCATTGAACAGTTGGGCCAGCCTGTCGCAATTGGCCTGGTTAAAAAAGGCGTTCATCCTTTTTGAAAATTCTTGTTGTTCAGTGTTTTGGTAAAGCAGGGCTGTGTTTTGGGTAAGGTTATAGACAAAGCTGTTTCGTATGAGGTTGAGCGACAGGTTGAAAAAGCTTTTTTGCTTCTCGCGGCCAAGTGTGGCCATTTGAGCAGACCAGCCCACGAGGTTTATCACATCGTTTTTTTGCACCAGTTCAATGAGCGATTTGAAATAAGCGAAGTTGTCCCTTTCGTTCTCATTTTCCCGGATGAATTCACCAGCTTTGACAAAGTTCCCGGCAGCCATCCTGGCGATTATTTCGGGGTTTTCCACATCAGGGAATTTTGCCCGGATTCCTGCTACTAATGATTCGGCATCAATGGGCGGTACATGCGTCAGTTGGCATCTCGAAAGGATAGTTTTCAGGAGCATCCCCGGGTTTTCAGATACCAAGATGAAGTAGGTTTTCAGAGGGGGCTCTTCCAGTATTTTCAGTATTTTATTTGAGACCGTTTCGTTCATCTTTTCCGGAAGCCAGATAATCATGGTCTTTAGGTCTGATTCAAATGGCTTTAGGTTTATTTTTCGCAATATTTCAGAGCTTTCGTGTTCAAAAATACCTGTCTGCTTGTTTTCGTTGCTGATTTTCTCGGTCCAGTTGTTGAGGCTGAAGTATCCCTGCTCGTGGAGCATTTCGCGCCATTGGGGCAGAAAATCGTTACTGCTTTGCTTACGTGAGCCTTCGGTGTTGACAGTAGGAAAAACAAAATGGTGGTCCGGGTGTATGTATTTTTCAAACTTGAGGCATGATGGGCATTTTCCGCAGGCATCAGTCTCGGTTTTGTTGGAACAATGGATGTATTGGGCAAAAGCTATTGCCATTTGCAAGCCCCCGTTTCCTTCAGGGCCTGCAAACAGTATAGCATGGCTAACACGGTTTTCGCGTATAGCATTTATCAGGCGCTTCTTAATGTCCGAATGCCCTATTACATCAGCAAATTTCATATTTGTTGCAAAAAGAAGATATTATTTTACCAAAGAAGCCTTGTTTACAACAACATCCATCAAGTAGCCATTGCAAACACCTTTTATTTTAACTGTTTTGCCAATCGATATTTTAGAGGTATCAGCAACCTGGCTTTTCCCCAATGCACAATTGACTCCGGACATGGCTCCTTCAGGGCGTAAAACAACAACAACAGCATTACTGTCAACAGTTATTTCGGCTACCGGGCCTTCTATTTCAAGAATCTTGCCCAAATACTTGGCATTTGCAGTGTTTTCATTGTTTTCAAAATCGGTAACGAGCTGCTTGCTTTGTACCGAATAATCTGTTTTTTGTTTTGCCACGGTATCGTCTGCTTTTCTGAAAACAAATAAAAGCACTATAAACCCAATTACTGCAAGAGCCAGCCCAATAATGAGGGTATATTTAATAAAAGTCTTCGCTTTTGACATAATAATAAGTTTTAATGGATAAAGGAGAACAAAAGTATGGTAAAAAAGAAAATTGTGGCTTATTTTTTCTCAGCTTTCAGTTCGAGGTTAATCTTTACATCTACAATTTTAGCCACCCTGTTTTCTACTACTTTAGGTACTTTTATATCATAATCGGCAATAGAAACCTTGAAATTGCTCGAACCAACAATTACACCGTCTTTTAATGAAACAACAACCGGCAAGCTCACGTTTTTTGTTTTTCCATGAATGGTAAGCTGTCCTTCGGCAGTAAGCTTAGTTTCGGCAGAGGAAAGCTTTGCCATGTCAAAGCCTGCGATTTTGCCTTTGAAATTTGCCTTAGGATAAAGGTGCGATTCCATGTAGGTTTCGTTGAAATGCTCTGAGGCTGTTGCCAGTGTAAATTCAAAAGCTTTTATAAGCATAGCGCAGGCTACATTGCCAGTTTGAGTTTCCAGTACGCAAAAAACCTGATTGTTGGTGCCATCAATATCAATTACATCAGTGTGCGACATAAAATAAGCTTTACCTGTTTTGGTAAAGTACTTGTCCTGACTGTAAGTAGTACAAATAAAACAAAGTGACAAAACAAGAAATAGTATGTGTTTCATGATATTAGTGTGTAATTATTGTTGAGTTGTTTTTCTTCCTAAGGTGAAAACCATAGAAATGTTGAAGCCAAGACGGATATCTCCATCTGTGAACGATTCTGAGGATTGTGTCAACATCCCCGGCTCGAGCATTGAAGAACTGTTGGTGAGCATGATTTGAAAAACGTGCCCTGAAACCTGGATATCAACTCCAATGTTTACCGGGTCATAGTATTTTTGTGTGGCAGTGTTTCTGTCGCCTATCACGTAAAAGTATTCAGCATTGACCGAGAAAGTGTTGGTGAGCTTATAGCGCCCCCCAATGCCTAAAGCATAGTAGTCATTATCTTGTTGGGGGGTTTCGACCATGTTGCGGTGTACAAAGGTTGGCGAGAGCTGCAACGACAATTTTGACGAAAACATCCGTGAAATTAGCAATTGATGGGTATAGCTGCACCTGCGGCTGAAATCATCGTTTCGTTCCTTGTCATTCTCATAGTTATAGGCATCGGCTGCCATTGTCGAAACCCAAACAACATTTACTGGGATGGTTCTTTTCGATGATTTTTGTTGGCGAAAAACCGAAACTTTGGCAAAACCATTGAAGAAGGCATCACTTTGTCTGCCAATACCTGCCATCAGGTAGTCTGTAATACCATATTCGAGGCTTAGGTACGAGTGCGACCCGTCAATGCCCCAAAAACGGTTGTACCCTTCGCTTACCTGGTCAAAACGGTGGTGAACCCTGAAGTCGAGCCCGCCTTTGGGTATCATTTGAGTAGATTGAAAATTGACAATGCGACTGGAATAAAATGTCCCTAAAGCATAATCTACGTGGTCTGCCATTTGTTCATCCAGAAAAGCATCAAGGTCGTCCTGGGCTTTGAGGCCAATGGTTGAGATAAAAGTGGCTAAAAATATTATATAACTGTATTTCATGTGTCTCATTTTTTTCGGGATTAAAATTTCTTAAGGTTTTCACGTTCATCTTTGGTCAATGCCCGCTTGTAAATAAGCAAATCGTCGATATATCCTTTGAAAAAGCCTTTATTGGCGCTGCTTTTGCCAATACAAACCTGGCCGTTTTTATAGTCAATGTTTTTAGGGAGCAGGCGCCATGCATCTTCTCCATTGATTTTGTTGTAAAATATCAGTTTGTTGACCCCGTCATTTACAATTTCTATAATAACCAAATTCCATTCGGTATAAGTATCAATGGTATTTGTTTTATCTTCAGTTTTTTGGTCACCCACAATCAGGTTGATGTCAGAAGCACCGGTAGTGCCATCTACCTCAAAAACTGTTGCTCCCTGGCCTATATCAACAAGTACAGGTTTGGGTTCACTCAGGTATTTTAGTTGTTGTTCGCTTTTTAGCCAAAAACAAACCGTAAGTGTGTCATATTTTTGGTTCAATACCTTAATAGAATTGTTGCCATTAAGATAAAGACATGCTTTTGATAATGCGCCACGGGTATTATTTGAGTAACTGACCTCATTTTCAGCTTCAACTGTCTGACCATTATTTGTTTTTTCATTTAGAGAATTGTCAAAAGCAAAAAAAGCAATCAGCCCTTTGGTGCCATACTGATATACAGAGTCTGTACTGGCATGTTCTTTTTTCCAATCCTCTTCATTTTGATAAGTGCAGGCAGCCAACATGGCTATTATAGTAATAGCAGCCCATGTAAAATAGTTGTGCTTCATAAAAATTAGTTATAGTTTGAGCGGTCTAAGTTAGGGTTTGAAATTTAAACAGACAATGATTAACTGATTTTTAACAGGTTTTTTAAATGTTGAAAATACACTTTTAAAATTAAAAAAAAGGGCCAATCTTGTTGTATATTTGCTGTTGTATAAAATTGACTTGACAATTGCTTAAAAATTCATTATATTAGAATAAAAAACAATGAAACACGAATTGCCAGTTTTGCCTTATGCTGCCGATGCTTTAAATGCGGTTATTAGTCCAAAGACTATTGAATTTCATTATGGGAAACACCACCAGGCCTATGTAAACAATCTCAACAACCTTATACCCGGCTCTGCCTTTGAGAATGCAAGCCTTGAAACTATCATCCGTGAGGCCGATGGAGGTATATTTAATAATGGGGCCCAAGTTTGGAACCACACCTTTTATTTTATGACTTTTTCTGCAACTCCGCAGGCTGAACCAACGGGGCCTTTGGCTGATGCCATAGTAAAAAAATATGGTTCCTTTGCCGATTTTAAAGCAGCTTTTGCAAAATCTGCAACAACTTTATTTGGTTCTGGTTGGGCTTGGTTAGTACTAAGGCCGGACAATACGCTTGATATTGTCCAGGAACCTAATGCCGGAAACCCTATGCGGCAAGGATTGAAGCCACTTTTAACCTGTGATGTATGGGAACACGCCTATTATCTCGATTATCAAAACAGGAGGCCGGATTATATTGAGGCTTTTTGGAAAATTGTAGATTGGAAAATTGTTTCTGAAAGATTTTTAAAACAATAACTTTTGTTTTTGGGTTATTGGTACAAATTTTGTTGACATTTGCAACTTCAAAATTTGATAAAATTTTGATTTTTCATTTTAGTTAAAATTTTGAAGTTCAGGATTTTAGAAACATTTTTCACAGAGTATGAATTATATTGAAGCGTTCATTTTAGCGGTTGTTGAAGGTATCACTGAATTTTTGCCCGTTTCGTCAACTGGGCACATGGTAGCCTCCTCTACATTGATGGGAATAGCACATGATGACTTTACAAAGCTTTTTACTATTGTTATTCAGTTTGGGGCCATTCTTTCAGTTATTGTATTGTATTGGAAAAAATTTTTTCAAAGTATTAATTTTTACCTGAAATTATTTGTGGGTTTTATCCCGGCAGCTATTTTTGGCGTATTGTTTAGCGACCAGATTGACGCAATGCTCGAAAATGCCATTATTGTAGGCATAATGTTAATTATTGGAGGAGTATTCTTCTTATTTGTGGACAAACTTTTTGAAAAAACACAAGTTGACGACAATCTGCCAGGCTATAAAAAGTCCTTTATCATTGGTTTTTTTCAGTGCATAGCTATGATACCAGGGGTATCTCGGTCGGCAGCCACTATCATTGGGGGGTTAAGCCAGAAGATGACGCGTAAAGCGGCTGCCGAGTTTTCATTTTTTCTTGCTGTGCCAACCATGTTTGCGGCTACTACCAAGAAATTGTATGATTTTTATCAGGATGGGATAATGATGAATGCTGAACAGGTTAAAATTCTTGCTTTCGGAAATATTGTTGCTTTTATAGTAGCCATCATTGCTATCAAATCTTTTATCACATTTTTGACAAAGCATGGGTTTAAGCTGTTTGGTTATTATAGGATTATAGCAGGAATCCTCATTTTGGTAATGGTAATGTTTGGCTTTCAATTGAAATTTTAGTATGACGGCCGAAGATTTTAAAGCAGGACAAGTTATCCTTATTGATAAGCCGCTTACCTGGACTTCATTCAACGTGGTAAGCAAGATAAAATATGCCCTGAAACGTCAGTTACAACTGAAAGACCTTAAAGTTGGCCATGCCGGGACACTTGACCCGCTGGCAACAGGTTTGCTTATTGTTTGCACAGGCCGTAAGACTAAAGAGATAGAATCAATACAAAATACTGAAAAGGAATATATTGCTACTATCGAGTTTGGGAAAACTACCCCATCGTATGACTTGGAAACTCAGTATAATGGCCAATTCCCTTTTGAACATATAGATGAAGAAGCCATAAATAAAGCATTTCAGTCTTTCTTGGGTGAAAGTCTGCAGGTGCCGCCTGTATTTTCTGCCAAAATGATTGACGGTAAACGGGCATACAAATATGCCCGCAAAGGAACAGAAGTAGAAATGCGGCCTAATATTATCAATATTAGCGAGTTAGAAATAATAAGTTTTGAACGCCCGGTATTAGTTGTACGCATCAAATGTAGCAAGGGTACATACATCAGATCGTTTGCATACGACCTTGGCAAAGCCTTGCAAAGTGGCGCACACTTGAAAGGCCTACGTCGCACGGCCTCAGGAAATTATCATGTAAATGATGCAATTTCTTTAGACACATTTCAGGAAAAATTAGTAACTTTGCAGCCTTAAAATTTTATAAAATATTGAATAGCAACAAGTTGCTTGTTTAAACATTAATATTATAAACAATGAAATTATCCCAGTACAAGTTTGCGTTGCCTGCCGAGTTGATTGCAAGCTATCCTTCTCCAAACCGTGATGATGCACGGTTGATGGTAGTCGACAGAAAAACGGGAGAAATAGAGCATAAAATTTTTCATGAAATCATCAATTATTTTGAAGAAAATGATGTGATGGTTTTCAACAATACCAAAGTATTCCCGGCACGCTTGTACGGGAACAAAGAAAAAACAGGTGCTGAGATTGAAGTGTTTCTTTTACGCGAACTTAATCGCGAACAGCGCTTGTGGGATGTACTGGTTGACCCTGCCCGCAAAATACGTATTGGCAATAAACTTTATTTTGGTCAGGACGATTCGTTAGTTGCTGAAGTTATTGACAATACCACCTCTCGTGGACGTACGTTGCGTTTTCTGTTTGACGGTGACTATGATGCATTTAAAGAAACATTGTATAGTTTAGGTGAGACCCCTCTCCCAAAAACAATAAAAAGACCTGTTGAAGCCGAAGACCGTGAACGTTACCAGACGGTATTTGCACAACACGAAGGGGCTGTTGCTGCGCCTACTGCAGGATTACACTTTAGTAAACCTCTCCTCAAACGCCTCGAAATAAAGGGCGTTGAGTTTGGATTTATTACGTTGCACGTTGGCCTGGGCAGTTTCCGTTCTGTTGACGTTGAAGATCTTACTAAACACAAGATGGATTCGGAGAGGATTATTATTTCAGAAGAAGTCGCCAATATTGTTAATAAAGCAAAAGAAGGTAAAGGAAAAATATGTGCTGTCGGGACAACTGTGCTTCGTACCCTCGAAAGCTCTGTAACCACCAATGGTACACTTAAACCTTATGATGGTTGGACCAACAAATTCATCTTTCCTCCTTATGATTTTAGTGTCCCCAACAGTATGATTACCAACTTTCATTTGCCTTTATCAACGCTTTTAATGACTGTATCGGCTTTTGCCGGGTATGACCTGTTGTTTAAAGCATATAAAGTGGCCATTAAAGAAAAATACCGCTTTGGTACTTACGGCGATGCAATGCTGATTTTGTAACAAAAGCAGACAGTGATGGACAAACTGCTTGCAATAGTTTTTCTTTGTTGGGGCATTTACTGTTTAGATGCTCAAACAAAGAATGACACTATTTGCGACAAAGATATCCATACCATTCAGCTTTATGTTGAAGGTTGGGAGATGTCTAACCCTGTTATTTTTCTCAACTCACAAGATAAATTGCACCTTTCTTTCGACGACCTTTCGGGAAACCCCAAAAAGCTTTATTATACCATCATTCACTGTAATGAAAAGTGGGAACAAGAAAATGTTTCGTATTACGAAATAGCCGAAGGTTTTGAATCAAACCCGCTGATGGATTATAAATACTCTGTTAGCACAGTGGTCAACTATTTGCACTATGACCTAATTTTTCCCAACGAAAACTGCAGACCAATTGTATCTGGCAATTATTTGCTCATTGTTTTTGCAGACAACGATATAGAGAAGGTTGTTTTTCAAAGAAAGTTTTATGTTGTTGAAAAATCTGCTATTATCGACTTCCGTATTATCAAACCTGAAATAGCACGCTATATGCAAAGACAACACCAGTTTTATCTGGTTGTTACACCCGATGTGCAGAATAGTATTGACCTAAGGTCAGAAATTAAGGCTGTTGTGGTGCAAAATTTTAATTTTAACACCCGAAAAACCTGTTATTTGGCCCAGTTGCAGGATAATAAAATATTGGTGTATGACAACCCGGACTCGAACCTTTTCATGGGTTTAAACGAGTTTCGCAATTTTGATATAAAAAGTATCCGTTATCAAAGCCCGCGTATCAAGTCTATCTCATACCTGATGAACTGGTACGAAGTTGTTCTCCATCCTGACTCTTGGCGCAATAAAAAACAATATTTTTCTGAACAGGATATCAATGGAAAGTTTTTTATCGAAAACTCAAACGGAAAAACAAAAGATATAGATGCCGACTATGTAATGGTGTATTTTCGCCTTCTAACTCCTGATAGCCTTGAAAGAGGCAATTTATATGTGAATGGGGCATTCAATAACTGGCAATGTAATGAATATTCGCGTTTAAAATATGATACGCTTGAACATGCTTATAAAATTAACCTTCTGCTAAAACAAGGTTATTACAATTATCTGTTTGTATACAAGGAAGCTCCTTCCAGTATTCCTGATTATGTTTTTGTTGAACGTTCGCACTATGAAACCGAAAATGAATACCAAGCTTTCATCTACTATCAAATGCCAGGCGAACGCTATCAAAGGCTTATAGGATATGCAGTAGCCAATTCATTGCACAAATAGCACTTGATTTTTCAGATCATTTAGTCGAAAATAGCTTCTCTTCTACCAATCTAATTAGGATATGTATCACCTTGATGTGAATTTCCTGCGTCCTGTCTGAATATTGAGTCTTAGGGGCCCTAATTTCTACATCTGCTATTGAAGCCAGTTTTCCGCCATCTTTGCCAGTCAAGGCCAGCACCTTTATACCCATTTGTTTTGCCACCTGGGCTGCTTTTAAAACATTGGCAGAGTTGCCGCTGGTGCTTATTGCCAATAAAACATCGCCCGGTTTGCCTATTGATTCTATAAAACGTGAAAATATAGCGTCAAAACCATAGTCATTACCGGTACATGTTATGTGCGATGCGTCAGATATAGCAATAGCGGGTAGTGCAGGACGTTCGCCACGGAACCGCCCCGACAGTTCTTCGGCAAAGTGCATGGCATCGCTCATGCTTCCTCCATTGCCGCAAGAGATAATTTTACCTCCGGCTTTGATGCTGTCGACAAGCATTTGACTGGCATTGTCTATGTTTTTGACCTGTTGCGTATCTTCAATAAAACATTGGAGGGTATGCAAGGCCTCTAATAAGTCTTTTTCTATGTCATTGGTCATAAGCTTTTCGACAGTTAAAATAATTTCGACAAAAATACCTTTCGCAATGGATTGAAGCAACCTTTTTTCAAAAAAATGTCAATATTGTAAAAAGGATCTTTTAAACGGTTCTTTTTACCAATGAATATTTTTTTTGTTTTCATCCTTGTTTGTGTTTAACGAATCATGCTCGTTTCATGGCTTGTTTATCTTCTTTTGCGGGTGCGAAAAAGAAGTAAACAATCTTATTTTTGAACATACGAAATAGAATTGGTTGAAGCCTTTTGATGGCATTATTCTTTATTTTTTTCACCATTGTCCGATATAAAACTAAATATTAGGCTAAAGCCCAATTACATCATAACTTCGACTCCAGCCTCAGGACTGGGGTTGCAAATAGTAACTTGCTGAATGACTTTAGTCTTGGTACTATTATCGGACAACAGTGATACTTTTTATGATAATTAAAACAATTCTAAATGAAAAAAGCATCAGGTTTGTGTTGTTTATTTATATAATTTTGCCACAATTTATTTTTAGACAATATGAATTTTCGTAGGTTCTTTCCTCGTTTCCAGGCCGAACAATATCTGGTGCTCTTATATCGTATTTTTATTGTTTACTTGCTGTATTCACTTAGTCGGTTAATCTTTTACCTTTATAATATCGACCATTTCAACAATATTGGGTTTGATAGGCTAATGATTATCTTCGGAGGTGGCTTGAAGTTTGATACAACTGCTATCATTTATACCAACCTGTTGTTTATCGTGATGAGTATCCTGCCAATACCGTGGCGGCACAACCAAGGTTACCAAAAAGTATTAAAATATATATTTTTCATTACTAATGGCATTGGGTTAGTAGCCAATTTTGCGGATATTCCGTATTTCAACTTTGTATTGGAGCGTACTACCATCAAAGTTTTTGCCCAGTTTCAACACGAAACCAATATGGTCCTTTTGTTTATGAGGTTTATTGTTGATTACTGGCCAATTACGGTTTTATATATCTTTTCTATGTTTTTGATGGTTTACCTCTACAACCGGCTTGATGTTGGGAAAGCCTTTCCTAAAAAATGGTACTTTTATTATCCATATTCAATAGTTGTTGCCTGCATTGTTATATTATTGTCTATTGCGGGTATCAGGGGCGACCTGAAACATAGCACAAGGCCTATTACGATGAGCAATGCCGGACAATATGTAAAATCTCCTGCAGAACTGGCTATCGTGCTAAATACCCCGTTCTGTCTTATTCGTAGTACCGAGGGGGTTGCTTATTCACGTCAAAACTATTTTGCCGATGAAGCATCTCTTGAAAAAGTGTATTTACCAGTGCATTACCCTGATACCACAAGGCCTAAGCACCCGGTTAACGTGGTTATCATTATTGTTGAAAGCTTGAATAAAGAGTTTATCGGGAGCTATTACCCAGAAATAGACAATGGCCAATACAAAGGCTATGCCCCTTTCCTTGACTCATTACTAAAGCACGCCAGATCATATCAATATTCGTTTGCCAATGGCCGCAAATCTATAGACGCATTGCCTTCTGTATTAGCTTCTATCCCTGCTATCGAATCTCCTTTTGTCCTTTCACCATATTATAGTAATACCATGACAACATTACCCAATATGCTCAAAAAAATGGGGTACAAGTCTGCATTATTTCACGGGGCGCCAAACGGATCAATGGGTTTTCTTGCATTTGGGCAACTGGCCGGGGTGGACGAATATTATGGTATGACTGAATACAATAACGACAAAGATTTTGATGGTACATGGGGCATTTACGATGAAGAGTTTCTTCAATACATGGCCAATACCATTGATACATTTAGTAAACCATTTCTGGCCACAGTTTTTACTGTTTCTTCGCATCATCCCTTTAAGCTTCCTGCCAGATATGACAAGCGTTTTGTGTCAAAAGATTTTCCTTTGCAACGTTGCATTGAATATACCGACTATTCTATCAAGCGTTTTATGGAAACAGCCTCAAAAATGAAATGGTTCAATAATACACTTTTCGTAATTACGGCTGACCATGTTAGCCTTAACCAACGTCCTGAGTTTAAAAATGACATTGGATATTTTGCAGTGCCGATAATTTTTTATCATCCGGGAAGTTCACTCAATGGTATAGACAAAAAAACCATAGCCCAGCAAATAGACATATTACCAACAGTTGCCAATTATATAGGTTATCCTGAACCTTACTTCTCGTTTGGGCAAGATTTATTCAATCCTCCAGCCAACAAATTTGCCGTGAACAACCTGGACGATATTTTTCGATTTTATCAGGATGGTTATTTGTTTATGTTTAACGCTAAAGGGCCTTTTCATTTATACAACATGATAGAAGACCCGCTTCTTACAAAGGATTTGCTTGGCAAAGAGCCTAAAATTCAGGAAAAACTTGAGCTTACAGCTAAAGCTTTTATTCAACAGTATAAAAACCGTATGCTGGATAATAAAATCAGTTTAAAATAAAACTTTTGTTTTTCAACACTTAGCCTCTTATCCCCTGAAAGAAGGATTTTTATGCAGATATTTACTGTTATTTTTGTAATAATGGTAAAAAAAATATGCGGTTTGGACTAATTCTGCTTGGGTTGCAGTTTTGCTTTAATGTTGGCTTGTTTGCGCAAGATAAAAATACTCATTTCTCAATTTTGAGAAATGATATTATCCGTTGTATGGATAAAAAACTTGATTCTGCATTTTTCTATGCCGAGCAGCTGGAAAAAGACGCATCAAAATCTAAACGTCCCGACTATGTAAGCATTGCTTTACAATATAAAGGTAAAATCAATATCCGGCGTGAAGAGTTTAGTACTGCTACCGGCTACTTTATTGATGCACTTAGAATTGAACAAGCCAGAAATAATGAAGCCCAAATTGCTGAAATAAAATTCATGCTTGGATATATTTTTTATCTGATGGAAAAATACGAAAAATCCAAAGGATACTATCAAGCTGCGTTGGAATTTTATTTGAAAAACAAAGATAGCCTTGGAATGGCAAAAACATATTCGCACATAGGTAATCTTGAAACTTCCAGGGAGTATTGCGAGAATCGTTCTATACCTCAAAAAGCAGAGGATTATTATCTTGGCATTAATTTTTATAAAAAGTCATTGGAAATAGCCCATAAAATAGGGAATAAAGAAGGCGAGGGAATAGCATATCATAACATTGGCAATACATACAGAAAACTCGAAAAGCCTGGTTTGGCCATTTCTTATCTATTAAAAGCAAAACAGCTTTATGCTGAGATTCATGACACAAACAGACTAATGGGCTTAAAGCGCCCTTTGAGCATGGTTTATTCAATGATTGGGCAACATCGGCAAGCCATTTGCGAACTAACAGAATGTATTGATTACAGCGTTAAAAACAACCAATTGCAGGGTATTCAGTTTTTGTACGAAGATTTGGCCTACATATACGAACGCGCTGGTGATTATAAACGTTCCAAAGAGAATTATGTCATTTATATGACCATTCGGGATTCAATTTATAACAGCGAAAAGACTCATAAAATTTTTGAGCTTGAAACCCGCTATAATACTGTTCAACAAGAAAAGCAGATAATGAAACTTACTGCCCAAAAGAAATTGCAAAGAGCTTATCTGGGCATATCTGTTGTAATAATACTTTTATTGTTAGGGTTAGGTTACTTTATTTACAAAGCACTAAAAAATAAAAGAGTTTTGGCCGAAAGGAACCTCGAAATCCATGAGCAAAGGCTGGTTCAGCTTGAAAAAGATCATAAAATATTAGCCTCTCAACTTATCATTAAGGGTGAAGAAACAGAGCGTCAGCGCTTGGCCCGCGACCTTCACGACGGTTTGGGAGGTATGTTGTCGGGAGTAAAGTTATCACTTAGCAGTATGAAAGGCAATGCCATTGTTTCAGAGCAATCGGCCAAAGAATTTGACCATGCCCTAAATATGCTTGATGCATCAATTAAAGAACTTAGGAGGGTGGCACATAACATGATGCCTGAGGCCCTTATACGTAGTGGACTTAAAGATGCGCTATCAGACTTTTGTGCTTCATTAAACGAATCGTGCCAGATGAACATCAGTTTTCAGTTTGTGGGTGCGTTTCAACGCATTAAACCTGAGCTTGAAATCAATAGTTTTCGCATTGTACAGGAGCTAGTCAACAATGCTCTTAAACACTCACAAGCCACAGAGCTTGTTGTTCAGATGATTCAGGAACAAGATCGCTTATGCCTTATTGTTCAGGATAATGGTATTGGGTTTGGCCCTGAAATAGCCAAACTTCAGAAAGGAATGGGTATTGACAGTGTAAAGTCACGGGTAGAGCTTATGAATGGTTCTATTGACGTAGCCTCAAAGCCTCGACAAGGTGTTGAATACACTATAGAATTTTCTTTATTATAAGTCTAAATGGCTAACTTTATTGACAATCACAGAGATAACCCCAAGTTTGGTATGTAAAATCTTGGCAGCATGCTGAAAAATATGTATGTTTGTTACATATTTTTTAAAATATGTCCCAAATCTTAATTGTTGACGATCATCCTGTAGTTGTTGAAGGTTTACAAAAGCTTGTAACAGACAAGAAAATTGCCCGGGAGTGCATTGTGGCATTTTCGTGTGCCGAATGTTTAAAAATCATTGACATCTATACCCCTGATCTGATATTACTTGACTATCAATTGCCTGATGGCAATGGAATTAATTTGTGCTCGCAGATTTTAAAAAAAATGCCAGAAGCTAAAATTCTTGCCATCAGCTCTTTCAAAGAACTAAGCCTCGTAAAGCAGATGATTGCTGGCGGGGCATTGGGCTATGTTTTGAAAAATGCCTCTGATGTTGAGATAGAAGAGGCTATACGCAAAGTATTGGCTGGTAAAAAATATCTTAGCGATGACATTGCCGAAAGCATGCAGCATGCAGATAGCAATTTTATTCTCACACGTCGCGAATTGGAAATTTTACACTTCATAGCCGATGGCTTTACCAATCCAGAGATAGCCGAAAAGCTTTTTATCAGCCCTCTTACCGTAGATAGTCATCGTAAAAACCTGATTGTTAAGCTTAACGCAAAAAATACCGCTATGCTGATCAAAGTGGCTGCTCAAAAAGGGTTTTTGTGATAATTTTTTAAAACTATGCAAAAATGAAGAAATTTATAATAAAAAACATTTACAAAGCTTTTATTCTTTTGGGTATTATCATTGCAGCATGTAACAAACAGCCTGTCAATATTGTCAATCAAAAGGTAAATATCCGATACGACTCGTTAAACTTTATTTCTTTGGCTGATACTATTGTTTGCGATATGGTAATAAAGAACCCCGACAAAGATGACAAATGGACAGAAGAATGTTTGCAGCAGCTCCAACGTAAAAAACTTATAGACACTTTATTTTATCAGGTTTATAACAACGAATTACAGGTTTTGGATTATTATACCAATACTACACTTTGCCCGTCTGAAATAAGAAAAATAGAAAAGGAATTTTCCAATAACCGCGATTTAATTGGCAAAATCCAGTTTCGCGAAACCTGGATGTACGATGTTAAAAACAAAGTCTTTATTAAAAAAGTTCATTCGATGATCCTTGGTTACGAAACATTTGATGATAAAGGGTTTGTAAAAGGATATAAACCTCTTTTCAAGATAATGCTGCCATAAAGAAGCCCCGCTAACCAGGCGGGGCTCATAAACCAAATATTAACCAAAAAAAACCAAAAAAACCAAAAAAACCAAAAAAACCAAAAAAACCAAAAAAACCAAAAACAAAACTAACTACTAACTAACATAACTAATTATACTACAAAAATAAGGTTGCAAACCCTAAGATTTTAGTTAATAAATGTTGGTTTTCAGGTTTTTACATATTTTAACAATTCTATTCTGAATAGTTTGCATTAAAAAAGAAAAACCCCGCTTCAAGAGCGGGGCCCCACCTAAACCAATTATTAACCAAATAAAAACCTAAACAAAAACTAACTACTAACTAACTACAGCAAAATTAATATCTAAATATCCGAAATTTTTGTTAATAAATGTTGGTTTATAGCATTTTACAAATATTAACAATTCTATTTTTGTCAAATTTTTCTATTTACCTTTCTTCAATCTTCAGGTCGCCAAATACCACATCTGCTTTAATTTCTAAATAAGGGTTATTCACATCCAGGCTGTCAGACTCGTATATTGTGGTACCAAACGAAGTTGAATTGCCATTTGGCAGGTGTGCACCCGAAAAAACAGCATCAACATTTATTTTTACAGGAAAACTTTTGTCAACAATAACCACTGAACTTCCAAAAACAGTGGAGATTTTAACCTTCCCGCCTTCTCTTTTAGCTTGTACCCCCCGCAAATCAATAACACCCTTACTGAAAACCACTGAATATTCCTTCCCCGGTTCAATATTGTCAAATGAAGACTCGCCAAACACTACCTCAGTATCTGTTTTGTGTCTTGAGAAAGGATGAAAACTCTTGCCAACAATTATTTTTATCCCAATGTATATAAAAATAAAAGCTACTATCAACCTGAATATTGGAAAATCAATATTAAAAACAATTTTTATTATCAGGCTTATACCAATTACTATCAGTAATAAACCCCAAAACATCCCTGAACTCATTTTCATTTTATTTAATGTTTAAAATTATTTTTTATCAAAAGTATTATCCAGAATATATTGAATTCAATAATCTTTCGGCGAATAACTTAATTTTACCGACCAAAAAGCTTAATCCGGGCAAATGTCATTTTGTCGTTTTTGGGGTTTTGGCAAAAGTTTTGATAAACATATACCGATAGTAAACCATAGTTTATACGTCAAAATAAATGGTATTAACATATTAAAATTACACATATAATATGAAAAAGGCAAAGCATGAAGAGGTGAAAATGGAAAATGATGCTCAGCAACCAACAGGCACTGACAATATTTCAGCACAACAAAATGAACAAATGACAGAACAAAATTCTAATAATGCTGAAGATGTTGAAAAAACTGAGGCTTCAGTTGCTCAGTTTGAAAAAGAAGCGGCCGAATGGAAAGACAAGTACATGCGTTTATCTGCAGAATTTGACAACTACCGTAAACGCACTCTCAAAGAAAAAATGGACCTTACAAAATATGCTGGCGAAGAAATGCTTAAAAGCCTTTTGCCTGTAGTGGATGATTTTGAAAGAGGCCTTGCTACATTAGAACAAAGCAACGATATTGATGCTGTAAAGCAGGGTATAGAGCTTATATATGCAAAGTTCATTAGCTTTATACAGCAAAAAGGCCTGAAAGAAATCGAAGCTAAGAATCTGCCGTTTGATACTGACTTTCATGAAGCTGTTACTAAAATACCGGTGGAAGATAAAGAAATGTCAGGTAAAGTAGTAGATGTTATTCAAAAAGGATATTTGTTGGACGAGAAGGTTGTGCGTTTTGCTAAAGTTGTTGTAGGCGAATAAGTCTGTGGCCATTTAAAAAAATTGAACATGTCGAAAAAAGATTATTACGAAGTACTTGAGGTACCAAAGAATGCTACCAAAGACGAAATTAAAAAAGCTTATAGGCAGCATGCCCTCAAATATCATCCTGACCGCAACCCGGGAGATAAGGCTGCTGAAGAAAAATTCAAAGAAGCAGCAGAAGCATACGAGGTTCTTAGTGATGACGAAAAGCGTGCCCGTTATGACCGTTATGGCCATGCTGGAGTAGGAGGCGCTTCAGGAGCAGGAGGCTTTGGAGGGGGCGGAATGTCTATGGAAGACATTTTCTCGCACTTTGGTGATATATTTGGAGGGCACTTTGGAGGTTTTGGTTTTGGTAGCAGCTCATATCAAGGCCAACGCGTTAGCAAAGGCCAAAATTTGCGTGTAAAAGTTAAGCTTACACTTGAAGAAATTGCAACAGGCGTTGAAAAGAAAATTAAAGTAAATAAATACGTACAATGTAGCAGTTGTAATGGTAGTGGTGCCGCCAAAGGTTCATCACATACTACCTGCAGTACCTGTCATGGACAAGGCGTTGTGACCAAAATTACAAACACCTTTCTTGGACAAATGCAGTCCACTTCTCCATGTCCCAGTTGCGGCGGCGAAGGTAAAATTATTACTCAAAAGTGTACCCGTTGCTATGGCGAGGGCATTGTAAAAGAAGATGAGATAATAACTATCAAAATTCCTGCCGGTGTTGCCGAAGGGATGCAAATGACAGTACAGGGCAAAGGCAATGCTGCCCGTCGTGGAGGTATCAATGGAGATATGATAGTTACATTTGCCGAAGAAAAACACCCCGAACTGTTGCGCGATGGTAATGACCTTTATTTCAGTTTATTTGTAACGTTTCCTGTTGCTGCACTTGGAGGGACTGTAGAGGTGCCTACCCTGGAAGGTAAAGTGAAAATCAAAATAGAACCCGGAACCCAGCCGGGTAAACTTCTGCGTCTTAAAGGTAAAGGTCTTCCTGAAGTAAACGGATACGGCAAAGGAGATTTGCTGGTGCATATCAACGTATGGATACCTAAAAACCTGACTAAAGACGAGAGAAGGATTATAGAAAAATTTGCAGAATCAAGCAATTTTGATCCAAAACCAGAGAAAGACGAGAAAAACTTTTTTGAAAAAATCAGAAACCTGTTTGAATAGACTGGTATAAAAAAGAACGAGGCTGTATTTTATGTTACAAAATGAACCATCAATCAAAATCGGTTACTGGTTTGTCACACAAAATACAGCCTCGTTTTGTGAGGTCGGTGGCGGATTCGAACCGCCGTTCACGGTTTTGCAGACCGGTGCCTAGCCACTCGGCCAACCGACCGTTTGTAGGGCTGCAAAGGTAAAACCTTTTTTAAAGTTTTAAAACTTTTGTCCTACTTTTTTATTTTTTATTTACTAATTATCTGTTTTTGAATATCGTAAAGGCCACCAGATTATGAACATAGAAACTGCCGCCAACACTATGAGGCTTATCATAAAACTTGGATTTTTAAAGAAATAGAAATAATCTGTCAAGAATATATCAAAGCCCCTAAAGCCGGCAAGGAATAGTCCCATCAAAGCTTCCCCGGCAATCAGTCCCGAAGCAATAAGTATCCCTACATTTTCAGCTATTGCTTTACGCTCGGGCGAATATTTATTTCTGTCCGCTATCATATCTGCAATACCTTTTAACATGCCCCCAATGAATATAGCAAAAGTAGTTTGCAAAGGAAGGTAAATGCCTACACAAATAAGCATAGGGCTTTTGGCCTGCATCAAAATTAATGATGCCCCTAATAGCATCCCTGCAATAATTAAAGGCCAAGCCATATCGCCCCCAACAATTCCTTTTGAAAGAAGAGCCATCAGGCCTGCTTGCGGGGCCGAAAGATTTGAACTTCCAAAACCGCCCTGGTATCCGTCGCGCACACCCTGGGCAATATCTCCGTTGTTCAATAGCACTAAGACCCCAAACATAACTAATGACGATAGAATTACCCCAACAATATCTCCAGTTTGCATTTTCCAAGGTGTACCGCCAAGGATATGTCCGGCTTTTAGGTCTTGCAGCATCTCTCCGGCTACAGCTGCCGAAACACAAACGATAGCAGCAACACCTAATACAGCTGCAACACCTTCTTGCCCTCTTACTCCCATCAAAACCATAATTAATGCAGTTACTACAAGAGCTGTTAATGTCAATCCGCTTATTGGATTATTGCTTGACCCCATAATACCTACCAGGTAACCTGATACTGCTGCAAAGAAAAAGGCCAGTATAAGTAAAACTGTTGCCGCCACAAATGCTACTAATAATGTAGTGTGAAAAATAAAAAATGTGATGATAAATGTAAGAATCGCTACTCCAAATATACCAAGAAGTATCCATCCAAAACTTAGATCCTTTTCATTTCTGGGAATATTTAATTCGTGGCCTGCCATGGCTTTTTTTACATCTCCAACAGAACGGCTTACTCCCGCAATGAGGCTCTTGCGCATTTTAAACAAGGTGTAAAATGCCCCAACTAACATACCCCCAATAGCAATTGGCTTTACAATATATCTGGCTATTTGAGCTATTAAGCCTATTGTTATGCTTTGTTCAGCCTGGTCGGGGCTAATTCCGGGATTGGCAGCAATCATGGCTGTTTTTAAACTTTCCATATCAATCCCCGGGAGCAAAAAGTATAATATCATCGGGATTAAAATACCCCATGCTAAAATACCTCCACTAAAGTTCAATGCTGCCAAACGCGGGCCAATGATGTAACCCACGCCAAGATATGCAGGGCTGATTTCAGGAGATCCTGCCAGAATGCCTCCTTTGGCTTTAATGCTTGTGCCGGTTATAGTTTGTTTTGCAAAAACGATAAATTTGTCCCAATAGACAGCAAAAAACCTCAACTCGCCCAATAATTTAACCAAGCCTCCTACGCCAATGGCAATAAATAAAAATTTTGAATTTCCGGCAGAAGAGCGTCCTGCTTTATGAATTTCGGCAGCAGCAACCGATTCGGGGAATGGCAGTTCTACATCGTCCACCATGATGCGCCTGAGCAACGCTACAAACATGATCCCCAAAATCCCTCCTGCAATTAGTATTAAGCTTGCTGTGATATAATTGCCAGGGCTATAAAATGGATCCCAAAGTCCGGCTATATAAAAGGCCGGTAAAGTAAAAATTGCCCCTGCAGCAACCGACTCGCCTATTGACCCAACAGTACGGGCAAAGTTTTCTTCCAAAATTGTTCCGCGAAAGGCTTTTAAAATAGCAAGGCTTATTACAGCTGCCGGGTAGGTAGCTGCAATTGTCATCCCGGCTTTTAATCCCAGATAAGCATTGGCTGCCCCTAAAACTACGCTCAACACTAAGCCAATGAGCAATGCCCTAATGGTCATTTCAGCCATGTTTGTATTTGCAGGTACAAATGGCACAAATTTATTTTCTGACATAATCTAAAAATTTTCTAAGAATTAGTTGCCTGTAGCACTAAAGCCTCCTGAAAGGCTTTTGGGTTTTGGGTTAACTACCATTACCGGAATTTTAGCCGAGTTGGCAATGATGAGTTGTTCTGACGGCCCCAGCATGTAATCCATAAAAGTCAGGGTACGTGATGTCATGATCAGAATAAGGTTTCCTTGGGCTTGTTGTGCATATTCTATGGTATCCTTTGCAAAATTAACTTTATTGCCAACAGTTTTTATTTCAAACCGGATATCGGTATTGTCAAAATATTTTTTGGCAAAAACAAGGTTTGAATAAATACGTCCCCTGAAAATACGGTCAGTAACCAACGGGTGTACAATATGGATACGAGCTTTGTACAAATTACATAAGTAATGAGCCCATTTTATTTTCTCTTTGTTTTCTTTTTTGAAATCTATAGGGAAAATTATATTGTCAAGCTTTTGTGAAGCAGGCATATCTTGTACAACAAGAAACGGGACCTTTGATCCTCTAATAACTTTCAAAGCCCAACTGCCAGTAAATTTTTGAATGCCTTTAATTCCATGAGTAGCCATAATTACCATTTCGGTATTACCTTCAGAAGCATAACTACTGATAGTTTTAAAAATGCTGCCAACCAAAATTTTAATCAAAGGTTTTATGAAATACGTTTTTTCAAGTTTAGAAGCAACAGCTTCTAATTGTTCTTGAACAGAACTAGCTTCTTTTTCATTTTTTATAATATGAAGAAGTGTAATACTGTTTCCTGTAATTTTTGACACATTAACAGCATGTGCGTATGCAAACTCACATTTTGGGGAAAAATCCCAAAGTACCAGCAAAGTTTTATCTTTCGCTTCCATTTCCCGTTTTTTCAAATAATCACAAAAGTATTTGATAAAGATAGTATTTTTGATTAACATTACAACAAAAATGTAATTAGCCTCTAATTTATGATATTTATTAGCAAAAAGAATTTTTTTTCTTGCTTTTTTTTAGGTTGTTTTATGTTGTTTTGTGCAGTTACATCTGCACAACAACCTGAAAATAATATCATTCAGGGCTCTCCTTTTATTCAAAACTTTACTTTCCCTGAAAGGTCTTTTTCTTCTGGCAAAATTTCTGTTTTTGAAAGTCCTGATGGCGGGTTTGTTTTGGGAGGAAGAAATAAAATAATACTTTTTTATGGTAACGAATTTATTTCTATGCCGCTAAATGGACAAATTAATGTCATTGGCGATGATAAAACCTCCTTTTATACAGGGTTTAACACTGTGGGGGTTATAAGGATTTTCAAAAACTCATTACCTAAACTAATACCGTTAGTGGACGATAAAAAAAATCATAAAAATCGTTTTGGGCAAATAAACAAAGTTTTTATTAACGATAACGTTTTGGTATTTAATAACAGGAAGTATTTATATCAGTCTGTAGATGGGTCAAATATTCAAATCATTGACAGTTCAAAAGTAGAGTTACGCCTTTTTAAAGTAAATAATGCATTACTGGTTACTAAATACGAAAAAGGTATTTGTCAATTTACACAGGGCATCATTGATAATATCCCTGGTGGAGAACTTTTTAAAAATAAAGATATAGAATGTATTCTGTCATTTTGTGGGGCATTACTGGTGAAGATAAAAGGCGAAAAAGATTTTTGTGTATTGAAAAACGGGCAAGTTGCCCCTGTTCAATTTGGTTTTGAGGATTTTGTCCAAAAAAATGGATTTTCAGATGCGGTTATTCTTCCTTCGGGTGATATTGCTATTGCTACAAAGAGTTCTGGGCTTTTAATTTTTAATAAAAAAACTAAAAGCATTGTAAAAATATCTGTCGAAGACGGTTTGCCAGAGAATTCACTCATTAATTTGTATGTTGACAAAACAGGGAATTTGTGGCTGATGCACAATAAAGGAATTAGCCGGATAGAATTAAATATCCCTGTTAGTGCATATGGATTTAATGCTGGTCTTTCTGGCAATGTTAATGATATCCTGAAGTTTAAAAACAGATTGTATGTGGCAACTCAAACAGGGTTGTATTATGCAGGTTTTTCAGGAAACAATAACAAAAAACATTTTGATAATATTAGGTTTAAGCATATTGAAGATATTTCGGGTGAGGTAAATTGTCTTTTTGTTGAAAAAGGGAATTTGCTATTTACCACACCTAACGGAATTTTTAAATTAAATGATGATAAAGTCAAAACAATTTTTTTCGATGAGATAAAATCTTTTGAAAGAATTCAATTTCAAAATGAAAGTTTCTTTTGTATTGCAAAAGAAAGTAGTTTGGATGTTTTTAAATATCAAAATGAGCAAATAGATACTGTTGTTATTATTAACATGGCTGACAACCCTCCATCATTGGTCAATGAAGACAATGGTATTGTGTGGGTGAAGACAGAAAACAACGACTTATTGTACCTTGAGAAGGATAAGCTGGGAAGCATTGTTTCGGCAAGTGATTTTGTTCAGATAAAAACCTTTTCGGGGAATAATTTTGGAGTCATCAAGACTGAAAGCGGATTACGTTTTACATTAGCTGAAAAGGTTTTTAGGTATGATAAGTTCCGAAAAATATTTGTTGAAGAAAAAATAACTCTTTTCGGAGTAGAAGAAATACCGAGGCCTGTAAAGATGATTACCGATGTACATAACAACCAGTGGTATAATCTTTCAGGTTCATTACAAGGGTTGAAAGGTATTTTATTATATCAGAAGATTGGCAGGGATAGTGTAAATACTGTATTTTTCAATACAGGTTTAGATGTGAATAAAATCTTTGTAGATACAACAAGTGTATGGATTGCTGCTTCTGACAAATTACTCAGATATGACCTTCAAAGAAATTACAAGCCCCAACGGCAGTTTTCGGCTATTATTAAAAGGGTCATCATTGGGCAGGATTCAATATTGCCTGTTGAACTTGAAGACCCTGAAATCAAATATAGCTTGTCAAATGTTAGGTTTATAGTGTCTTCTACATGTTTCGAAGGCGAGCCTTATATTAGGTATCAACACAGAATATTAGGAAAGAGCAAAGAATGGTCAGCCTGGGATAGCAAAAGTATTATTACATCAGGGAAACTATCTCCTGGAGACTATACTTTTCAGGTAAGGGCCATTAGTATTGAGGGGCGTGTATCTGAAATAACTGAACTCCACTTTACGGTGCTTTCGCCTTTTTATAAAACCATACCAGCCTATGTGGTTTATGTAGTATTGTTAATGTTTTTGATTTTTGTTGCTTTAAGGTACAAAACATGGAGGTTTATAAAGTATAAAGAAGGGATTGAAAGGATTGTCCAGGAAAGGACCAAAGACATTTTAAAAGAAAAAGAAAAGAGCGAGATTTTAATAGCTAATCTTTTGCCTAAAGGTACGGCAGATGAGCTAAAACAAACAGGAAAAGCTACTTCGCAGAAATTTAACATGGTAACAGTGTTATTTTCTGATATTCAGGGTTTTACTAAAATTGCAGAGCAAATGAACCCTGATGTGCTTATTGACCAGTTAGATGCTTTTTTCTTTCATTTTGACAGTGTTGTCGAAAAGTATAACATTGAAAAGATTAAGACTATAGGAGATGCATACATGTGTGCCGGCGGTATTCCTGATAAAAACATTACCAATCCGGTAGAAGTTGTTTTGGCAGCGTTGGAAATGCAGGAATACATGGCAGGCTTGAAAAAAAATAATTCGGACATTTGGGATTTACGAATTGGGATACATACAGGATCTGTTATAGCCGGGGTAGTTGGCCATAAAAAACTTTCGTATGATATTTGGGGTGATACGGTAAATACTGCAAGCCGTATGGAATCGTCTGGAGAAGCTGGCAAAGTAAACATTTCGGGCCAAACATACGAGTTGGTTAAAGATTTTTTTATTTGCGAATATCGAGGCAAGATGCCTGTCAAATATAAAGGCGAGATTGATATGTACTTTGTAAAAAGTATAAGGCCCGAATTGTCAATAGATATGCACATACAGCCCAATAAAAAGTTTTTTATTATGTTACAGTTGTTGAGGCTTCAGGATGTTCAAGACGAGGTGATAGAAAAATTAATAAATGGGCTTCCTAAAAACCTTTACTTCCATAATGTAGAAAGGGTCAAAGAATTGTTTAACCTTGTAGATTTATATAGTAGGGCAGAGGAAATGAGCGATGAAGATAAGCTTGTTGTAAAAACGGCTGCATTGCTTGCAGATGTTGGTTACATCCAGTCATATGATGAACATGAAGAGTACAGTATTGAGTTTGCCAAAGATTTTTTGCCACGTTTCAAATACAACCAGGAACAAATAGAAAAAATATGTGCCCTTATTGATATAACCAAGCAGAATCGGAAGCCTCAAAATAAGCTTGAAGAAATATTGCTTGATGCAGAGATGAACTATTTGTCGCGGGCTGATTTTGTCAGTCTTAATGAACAATTGTTTAAAGAGCAGCTCGAACATGGGAAAATAGAATCGAAGGAAGATTGGGTCAAGATGCAGGTGGTTTTGCTTTCTAACCATAAATATTATACCCAGGTGGCCAATGTGTTAAGAGATGTTAATCCTGACTCCCAAATTGAAAATTTGCTTCAAAACCTGCAAAAAAACACCTAAGGTTTTTGAAAAACGTTTACCTTTGATAGCTCAATATTTTAGGCTTAATGGCTGGTGATGGAAGTGCAACCAGTTATTTTGAATATTGATAAAATGGAAGCTTATAATTTTAATACAATGGAAACAATGGATTGGAAAAATCTGCCTTTTGGTTATCAAAAGACAGATTACAACGTTAGATGTTACTGGAGGGATGGTAACTGGGGGAGACTCGAGATTTGTTCATCAGAGTTCATTCATATGCACATGGCAGCTACTTGTTTGCATTATGGACAAGAAGCATTTGAAGGGCTTAAGGCCTATCGTGGAGCTGATAACCAAATCAGGCTTTTCAGGCTTGAAGAAAATGCAAAAAGGATGGCAGAGACTGCCGAATACATTTTAATGCAAAAAGTGCCGGTTGAATTGTTTAGAGATGCTGTAATTAAAGCTGTTCAGTTAAACGAAAGGTTTGTACCTCCATATGGTACGGGGGCTACTTTGTATGTTCGGCCTCTTTTAATTGGAACTGGTGCTGAAGTTGGAGTTAAGCCTGCTAAAGAATATCTTTTTTTGGTTTTTGTGACTCCTGTGGGAGCTTATTTTAAAGAAGGCTTTAAACCTACAGATATGGTAATATGCAGAGAATATGACCGAGCAGCTCCTCTTGGGACAGGGCATGTAAAAGTTGGGGGAAATTATGCCGCCAGTTTACTGTCACTTAAAAAAGCTCATGATGAAGGGTATTCGTCGGCCATTTATCTTGATGCCAGAGAGAAAAAGTACATTGATGAAAGTGGCCCGGCAAATTTTTTTGGAATAAAAGATAACAAGTACATTACTCCTCGTTCGCGTTCAATATTGCCATCTATTACTAATAATAGTTTGATGGTTCTTGCCAAAGATATGGGAATGGAAGTGGAGCAACGGCAAATAGAAATATCAGAACTGAGTACTTTTGAAGAGGCAGGAGCTTGCGGTACTGCAGCTGTTATCTCGCCAATCAGGAGTATTACAGACCCTCAGATGGAAAAGGTTTATGTTTTTAGCAAAGATGGCAAAGCAGGTCCAGTTTGCCAGAAGCTTTATTCTCGTCTTACTGCAATACAATTTGGAGATGAGCCTGATAAATTTGGGTGGATCACCATTGTTGAACCAACAGAAACAAATACCATATCTAAATATAAAATGGAATTGAAAGAAATAATGCATTCTGTTGCTGCCAATGTTAAGAATTACGCAAACAAAAGGGCAAAAAATAAAACGAAATAAATACCATGTCCGGCAATCCAAATAAAGATAGCTATAGAAGGCTCAGGAGTTCGTATGTAACTTCTACTATAAGCCTTACGCTTGTGCTTTTATTGTTGGGTATTGTTGGTTTGCTGATATTAAATGCTAAAAAGCTTTCAGACGTAGTAAAGGAAAATATCAACTTTACGATAGTCCTTAAACCAAATGTAGAGGAAGCTGATATTTTGAAACTTCAAAAGCAGATAGACCTTTTGCAGTATGTTAAATCTACCCGATATCTAACAAAGGAAAAGGCAGCTGAAGAGTTTTCAAAAGATTTGGGAGAAGATTTCGTCTCATTTTTAGGTTTCAATCCTTTACTTTCAAGTATTGAAGTGAAAATGCATGCTCAATATGCTAATGAACAGTATGTAAAACTATTTGAAAACAAGCTTAAAAGTTATCCTGTTGTTAGAGAAGTTATTTATGAAAAATCGTTAATTCATTTGGTGAATGAAAATGTCAGGAAAATAAGTCTTGTTATTCTTACATTTTCGGCATTGTTGTTTTTGATAGCTGTTGCCCTTATTAATAATACTGTAAGACTGTTAGTTCATTCGAGGCGTTTTACAATTCGTACTATGCAGCTTGTAGGAGCAACAAAAAGTTTTATCCGCAAACCATTTTTGTTCAAAAGTATGGTGCTTGGCTTTATGGCTTCCACAATTTCGATAGTTGCAATTTCGGGGATATTGATATATACCGAGCGTAATTTTAGTGATATGAGTTTGCTTGTAGATTTTAGGTTGCTCTATTATCTGTTTGGCGGATTAATTGTATTAGGTATAATGATAAACCTGATAAGCACTTTTTTTGCATTAAATAAATATCTAAATATTCAAAAAAACAATCTTTATTAAAAATAAACTATGGCAAAGGCAATAAATAAAAAAGAAAGCGAAGCAAAAGTTGATTTTGCTTTTGGAAAAATAAATTACATATTGATGGTAGTAGGAGTTGTGATTATCTTTATTGGTTATCTGCTTATGATGGGTGGAAAATCTGAAGATCCAAACGTTTTTAATGCTGACGAAATATTCAGTTTTCGTCGGGTTACACTTGCACCCATTGTTGTTCTTTTAGGATTTGCTTTTGAAATTTATGCAATTATGAAAAAGCCCGTGGAATAGCCACAGGGCTTTTATTGGATTTTTCCTTTGTAATTTTTTTCAAATTCTTCAAGGGAGGTAAATTTATATTTTTCTTCGGCTATAAAATGTAGTATAGTTTCCATTTGCATGGCATTTTTATAACCCGGGATAGGCCCAAGGTATTCAAATCTTTCAGTCATATAAACAATAGTAGGGTATGAGGGCCGCCATCCTAATAATGACAAAGCTAAGGGGTGAGTCCTTGAGCCGAAATTAATATATTTGCTGCCTAAAAAAGTAATTGTATCTTTTGTTTCTGCATTGAACTTGACAGGGTAAAAATACTTGTTGAGATATTTTGCAATTTCAGGGTGTTGAAATGTTTCTTTATCCATCTTCTTGCACCAGCCACACCAATCGGTATATGCATCTATCAAAATCTTTTTGGGATTTGTTTTGCATAGTGTTTCTGCTTGTTCAAGAGATAACCACATTACTTTCGTCGAATCGATAGCTGCCTTTTGCTGGGCTAAACCATATAAAGGCAGAGCTACTGCAATTAAAATAAAGAGTTTTTTCATCCTTGTTTGTGTTTAACGAACCATGCTCGTTGTTTTATTGATAAAATTTTTTTCAAATATATTAAAATAAAGGACTTAACAACCTTGCCAGAGATTCTTTGGCTGCATTAATCCAAGGTCGGTTGGACCATTCTTCAATGGAGTAAACTACGCAAGACTGTAAATCCTTAAGGTAATGGGCTTCCAGTCGGTTTGTCAATTCTTCATCATAAATGATTGCATTTACTTCAAAATTTTGGTCAAAGCTACGGATGTCCATGTTGGCTGTACCTATTGAGGCAACTACTCCATCAACAAGCATAAGCTTGGAGTGGTTGAATCCTTTGGCATAGAAATATATCTTTACCCCGGCTTCGAGCAAATCGGCTACAAAAGACAGGGTGCTTCTGTAAACTACGTGTGAGTCAGATTTGTATGGGAGCATGATGCGAACATCTATACCGCTTAGGGCTGCTGTTTTCAGTGCAGTAAGTATGCTTTCGTTAGGGATAAAATATGGTGTAGCAATGTAAATGTGGTCAGTAGCGGTTACGATAGCCGAAAAATAAGCCTGCATGATACTTGCCCAATCCGAATCAGGGCCGCTGGCAGTAATTTGGACTATCTTTTTTTCGTTTATTTGGCAGGGTGGGAAAAACCTGTCATCGTTGATGGCTTGGTTGGTAACAAAGTACCAGTCAATGAGAAATATTGTTTGTAATGAATGCGCAGCTTCTCCTTCAATACGAAGCTGCATGTCTTTCCACGACCCAAGTTCGGCAACCCCTTCAATATAGCGGTCGGCAATATTCATTCCTCCAACATGGCCAATATTCCCGTCAACAACAATAATTTTTCTGTGGTTGCGGTAATTGATTTTATTAGTGAAATAAGGAAAGCGAACAGGTAAAAAAGCATGTACTTCAACACCTGCAGCAATTAATGGTTGTAGAAATTTTTTGCCAAGACCCCAGCTGCCCAAATCGTCATAAATCAACCTGACTTCTACTCCTTCTTTGGCTTTACTGACAAGTAAATCACGAATTTGGTTACCTATTTTGTCTTCTTCAATGATATAATATTCGAGGTGGATATGGCTTTTTGCATTTGTTATGTCGCTGATAATGATGTCAAATGCATCTCTGCCTGATGTATATATGTGAAGTTGGTTGTTTTCGGTTAGCATTGCTTTGCTGTTATTGAGCAAAAGCTTCATTATTTGTGTTTTGCTTTGTAATTTTTCGCTTAACAAAGCGGCATGTTTGTCTAAGTGCTGCATTTGAATATGACTGAAATCGCGCATACGTTCAAAGTCGCTCAGTCCTTTGCGGTTGAAAATTTTTTGTCGGCGATAATTTTGCCCAAAATAAAAATAGAGAATGATTCCGGCAATAGGGATAAGAATAATCACCAAAAGCCATGATATTGTTTTAAGAGGTTCGCCCCGCTGCTTGATTACCAGGTAAATAATAAACGAAACAGTAATAGAATATAGAATTATGAGATAATTTTCAGCCAGGAACCGCAGCATAATTACTTTTTGTTTGGGTTAAAAAGCTGCTCGCGGTACGAAAGCATCGGGATCTTGATGTAATGGGCTATTTTTTCGGTAGCATCAATTTCAAGTAAGGACTTGAAGAAGCCTTCGTGTTCTTTGAGCATCAATAGGATGTCAGCGTTGTCAGCGTCTAAAGCGTCTAAAATCCCTTTTACAACTGGCTTTGCTTGGATTTGTTTATATGAAAGGCATTTACAATTTATACTTTCTGCTATTTTCTGCTTGAAACCTGTCATTTTTAATTCGGCATTGAAATCAATCGGTTTTGGTGAAACGTGCAAAATCTGTATATCTGGTTGTTTGTTTTTTGAAAGCTTTAGGAAAGATTGCAGAAGTGCAATGTCTGCCTTGTTAAAGTCAGTAGCAAAAACAAGTTTCTCAATGGGTTTGTAACTGGCATTTGAAGGTACTACCATTACCGGGCACATTGATTCGGATATTATGCTTGATATTGTATTGTGTGTAAAGCGTGTGATTAAGTCCTGTGACCTGGAAACAGCTAAAATCAACAGTTCTATTTCTTCAGTAGCAGACTCTGATATGACTTCATTGACCAGGTGCCCTGCAATAACTTTTTTATTGAAAGGAACAGAAGCCGGAAGAGAAGGGTTTATTTCCTGAATAAGGTTTTCAAAAGAGGTCATAGCAGACTCTTCCATCATTTTTATATTATCAGAAGGGAGTATTGATGAAATAAGCTCTGCTTCGGAAGCTCCAGCCGCAAATTTGTATATTTCAAGCACATGAAGCAGCTCAACAGACAAGCCTAAGTCTTTGGCCAACTGAAACCCGTATAAAATAGAATTTTTAGAAATGTCTGAGAAATCTGTTGGTATAAGTATCTTTTTCATGGCTAATATTTTTAAAGGTCACAATTTTAGCAAAAATATTAATAAAGCCTAATAAAGATACAAAACTTCATCAGTAAAACCTATTTTTTAAATATAAAATAAACGGCCAAAATCAAGAAAATAAAACCAATCAGGTGGTTTAACCTGAATGTTTCGTTTCTGAACAACAGGGTGGTAAAAATTATAAATACCGTGAGGGTAATTACTTCCTGTATTACTTTCAATTCAACTAAAGTAAAAGGGCCCCCGTTTTCTTTGTAGCCAATACGGTTGGCCGGCACCTGAAAAAAATATTCAAAGAGGGCGATGCCCCAACTTATCAAAATTACTGCCAGCAGAGACAAAGATGAAAACCATTTCATTTCTTTGAATTTCAGGTGGCCATACCACGCCATGGTCATGAATGCATTAGAAGTGACCAAAAGAAGTATAGAATACAAGCCTTTCATATACAAATACTTAAAATTGACGGGTGCAAAATTATCGATTTCATTGTTTTTAAAACAACTTAAATGATGATTCAAATTATCTTTGTGCAAAATTTTAACACTATGGAAGGAAAGAAAGTACGTGTACGATTTGCTCCCAGTCCTACCGGGCCTTTACACATTGGAGGCGTTCGCACCGCGTTATACAATTATTTGTTTGCCAAAAAATATGACGGAGATTTTCTTTTACGTATAGAAGATACAGATTCGAACCGTTTTGTGCCCGGAGCAGAAGAATACATAGTGGATTCACTCAGATGGTGCGGCATTGAGTTTACTGAAGGTGTTGGAATTGGAGGCCCTCATGCTCCGTACAGACAGAGTGAGCGTAAAGATATATATTTAAAGTATGCTCTACAGCTTGTTGAGAGCGGAAATGCTTATTATGCTTTTGATACCTCAGAAGAGCTTGATAACCTTCGTAAATCGCAGGAAGCTAAAGGTATGGCGTTTACTTATAATTATGAAGTACGTACCAGGCTTAAAACATCTTTAAACCCGGAATATGCAGACTATCAGGAACGCATAAAAAAAGGCGAACCTTGGGTTATTCGTTTTAAGATGCCTGTAAATCAAAATGTACACATGAATGACCTTATCAGGGGCGAAGTAATTGTCAATACTTCAGCGCTTGACGATAAGGTATTGTTTAAAAGCGCTGACGGACTGCCAACATATCACCTGGCCAATGTTACAGACGATTACCTGATGAGAATAACCCATGTCATCAGGGGCGAGGAGTGGTTGCCTTCATTGCCTTTGCATGTATTGCTTTACAAATCTTTTGGTTGGGAATCAAAAATGCCTTTATTTGCGCATCTTCCGTTGCTCCTTAAGCCTGATGGCAAAGGGAAACTTAGCAAACGCGATGGCGACAGGTTAGGTTTCCCTGTATTTCCTAAACATTGGGATGATCCGGCTACAAAAGAGCTGGTAAAGGGTTACGATGATTATGGTTTCCTTCCTCAAGCGTTTATCAATTTTCTTGCTTTACTTGGTTGGAATCCTGGTACAGAGCAGGAAATATTTAATATAAATGAGTTGGCAGATGCTTTTTCATTAGACAAGGTTAGTAAAGCTGGTGCTAAATTTGATTTTGAAAAAGCTAAATGGTTTAATCATCAGTATATCCAAAAGCTTACCAATAAGCAATTAGCTGAAATGATATGTAGCGTTTTGGATGAAAAAGGGATTAAATGCGAAATGTCTTATTTAGCTGATATTTGTGGGCTTGTTAAGGAGAGAATGTTTTTTCTCAATGATTTTTGGGCCAATGCCTACTTTTTCTTCCAGTCCCCTGAAGGGTACGATGCTGAGGCAGTAAAAAAACGCTGGAAAGACAATGTTCCCGAATTGTTAAAAGACGTTAAGGCTGTGTTATCCGATATCAGCCATTTTGAGGCAAATAGTATCAATGATACTTTGCATCATCATGTTGAAGCTAAGCAGATTTCTATGGGGGTATTGATGAATGCTTTGCGTATATGCATGGTTGGGGCTTCTTTTGGCCCAGATTTGCCGTTAATTATGGAAGTTGTTGGCAAAGAAGAAACATTACGACGAATAGACAAGGCTTTAAACGAAATAAAGTTATAAATCTATACAATGGTGCGGTTTTTATATAGTGCCATTTTTGTATTTGTTTTTTCATGTGCTGTTGCACAAGAATGTCAGATAGTTGCCTCGGGTGGAATGGCCTACAGGCTTTTTGTCATTCCCGACAGTCTTTCGGCTGCTGAGGCTAAACATCAGAAAGATTTAAAACCAGGTAATAGCTTTGGTTTTGATGTCATTTTTATGTATGAGCAAACGGGCTGGGGAATTGGCTATTCTACTTTCAGAGGTAGAAAAAGTTTATATAATGAAGAAGGAAGCTCTTTGACTGCTTTGCCTTCGTATGACCAAGTGGTTGTGAATTTTTTCAGCCTCAATTATTATTTGCGTAAATCTGTTTTTTCTGAAAAGCTTTTTTTGAATGGGAAAATAGGGCTTGGGTATGTTGCATATAAGGATTACTGCCGGGAGGGAGGAGAAGAATATACCAAAACTTCCGGTACTTATGGCATAAGTTCATATATTGGGCTTTCATATATGGTTTCCAAACATTTTTTGGTAGGGGCCAATTTGGGGCTTTTTATTTCTAATACTGATAAAATCAAAGTTGATGGGGTAGAGCAAGCGCTTTCATCAAAGCTGCGTTTAACTCGAGTGGAGTCTAATGTTTGTTTAGGATACATTTTTTAAAAAAGAAAAGCGGCTATTACCGGGCCGCTTTTTTAAATACTGTTAATATAAACCTTCTATTGATAAGTATCTTTCGCCGGTGTCATAGCTGAAAGTTAATACTCGACTGCCTTTAGGTATTTCAGGGAGTTTTTTGGCAACTGCAGCAAGCGATGCCCCTGATGATACTCCTACAAACAATCCTTCTTCTAATGCTGCTCTTCTGGCGTATTCGTATGCTTCGTCCTTGGTGATGCGGATGACCCCGTCAAGAATATTGGTGTGAAGGTTCTGTGGTATAAACCCTGCCCCAATGCCCTGAAGTGGGTGAGGACTTGGCTGTCCACCACTAATAACAGGAGAAGCATCAGGCTCTACTGCAAAAACCTTTAAGTTTGGGAATTTAGCTTTCAAAGTTTCGGAAACGCCGGTAATATGGCCTCCAGTGCCTACACCTGTTATTAAATAATCAATACCCTCAGGAAAATCGTTGATAATTTCCTGTGCTGTTGTGCGTTTATGGGCTTCAATGTTAGCTTCATTGCTGAATTGGTCTGGCATCCATGCATTAGGAGTTGAAGAAACAAGTTCTTTAGCTTTTTCGATAGCTCCACGCATTCCTTTTTCACGCGGGGTAAGCTCAAATTGGGCCCCATAAACAGCCATTAACCTTCTGCGTTCGATACTGAATGATTCGGGCATCACCAAGATGAGTTTGTATTTTTTTACGGCAGCAACCAAAGCTAACCCAATTCCTGTATTCCCGGATGTTGGTTCAATAATGACGCTTTCGGGTTTAAGTATCCCTTTTTTTTCGGCATCTTCTACCATTGCAAGGGCAATACGGTCTTTTATTGACGAACCCGGATTGGTCTTTTCTACTTTTACCCATACTTCATGGTTTTTGCCATACAAACTGTTAACCCTCACGTGAGGGGTGTTACCGATGGTTTCTAAAATGCTTTTTGCTTTCATATTTATCACGTTTTAAAATTTTCAGGAAGTAATTTCTTTAACAAAGGTAGTTTTTATTTGAGAGAAAACAAATTTATTTTCAACTTTTTGTTGTTTTATTTTATTGAAAATAAATAATATAAGTGATTATCAATGTTTTATATTTTTTTAATCATATAGGAAAAATAGGAATAATAACTTTTAAAAAATATTGATACAGAGTATTGGAAAATAGTTTACTTTACAATAAAAAAGTCGTGAATAAAATAATATATATATTTTCTCTTTTAGCTTTTTTAGCTGTTTCTTGTACTTCTCCGGATATTGAAGTGGTTGGTATTACCGATATTAGCGTAAGCGAGTTGTCATTTACCCAGGTAAAAGGCAAAGTAGGAATAGAAATTGATAGTAAAAGTATGCTAAGCTATACAATAGATAGTAGTGACCTTGAGCTGTGGTTCGATAATAACAAGCTTGGAAAGATTACGCTTCTTGAACCTTTTGAAATTAAAGGTAACACAAGTAAAACATACAATGTACCGTTTATTCTTAAGCCTGAAAATTTGAAGGCTGCTGTTACGGTTATTCCCAAGGTCTTAAAAGGCGATCAGCCTAAAGTTGCCATTAAAGGTTCGGTACAAGCAAAAACTTTGTTTTTGAAAAAGAAGATAAAATTTGAATCATTAATTAGTAAGTAATTTTTTACCTTTGCATGGCGAATAAAAATGTATGGCAAAGTTTAAATTGTTTATAACCTGCGTTTTGTGTTTTCTGATAACACATTTTTCTTTTTCGCAATCCCCAACTTCAGATATTTTTGGAATTGTTACATCAAAGGCGGGTAACGAGGGAACAATTAAAATCTTACAGAGTAACCAAATTAAAACCCTTGTCAATGCTTATGTTCAGAGCAAGCAAAGTGATGGTCTCATTGTTGGGTACAGAATTCGTATTTTTTCCAATTCTGGCCAATTGGCCCGCGGAAAAGCTGCAAGTGAACGAAGCCGTTTTATTTCGCTTTACCCAGACATTAATACATATCAAGAATACGAGGCCCCTAATTTTAAGATTTATGTTGGAGATTTTAGAAATAAACTGGAAGCCTTTAAAGCTTATCAAAAGATCTCGAAAGATTTTAAAAGTGCGTTTATTATATCTACACGGATAAATTTACCAAAACTATAATAGAAGGGAATGCAAGATGAGTGAATTGATAAAACATGAATGCGGAATTGCACTGGTAAGGCTTCTAAAACCGCTTGAGTATTATCAATTTAAATATGGGACCTGGCGTTATGGATTGCAAAAGCTTTATCTTCTTATGGAGAAACAGCATAATCGGGGGCAGGATGGAGCAGGGGTTGTAAGTCTTAAACTCGACCAAAAACCTGGTACTGACTATCTTCACAGGCAGCGTTCTAACGAGCCTCAGGCTATTGAGGCTATTTTCAGGGACATTTATAGCCAATATTCTAATATTGAAGACCGTTTGTTGTCTGACGCTGTTTGGGCTAAACAAAACTTGCCTTTTGCAGGCGAAGTGTTTTTAGGACATCTGCGTTATGGGACATTTGGAGGTAGTAACATTGAGTTTGTCCATCCGGTAATACGTGAAAACAACTGGCGAACCAGGAATCTTGCTTTGGCCGGGAACTTCAACCTTACTAATGTTGATGAAATTTTCAATCACCTGATAGAGTTAGGGCAGCACCCTAAAGGTTATTCTGATACTGTGACTATTTTAGAAAACGTTGGTCACTTTTTAGATATGGAAGTACAGCGTAAATTCATTTTGTTCAAGACCCAGGGATTTGAAAACAAAGAAATATCTGACCTTATAGCTGAGCATATTGATGTGGCTGCTGTATTGCGCGAGTCAAGTAAACGTTGGGATGGAGGGTATGCCATTGGTGGTATCATTGGGCATGGCGACTGTTTTGTAGCCCGCGACCCGTATGGCATCAGGCCGGCTTTCTATTATGCTGATGATGAAATAGTAGTTGTGGCTTCAGAGCGTACGGTGATTCAAACAGTTATGAATGCCGAATATGAAAAAGTTCATGAAATAGATCCCGGGAAAGCATTGATTGTTAAAAAAAGCGGGTTTGTTTCGATAGAAGAAATAAGGCCATCAATGCCTCGTAAGGCTTGTTCGTTTGAAAGGATATATTTTTCGAGGGGTAGTGATAAAGATATTTATAATGAGCGCAAAAAGCTTGGCGAACTTCTTACCCCTGCTATTCTTAATTCGGTCAATGGCGATTTTGAAAATACTGTATTTTCATATATCCCCAATACTGCTGAGTCGGCTTTTTATGGTATGGCCAAAGGTATTGAAGATCATATAAAGCAATATAAAAAAACAAAGATTCTTGAGCTTGGCCCAAAACTAACGCCTGAAGCTCTTGATAAAATTATGGCATTGCGTCCCCGAATAGAAAAAGTTGCCCACAAAGACATTAAGCTTCGTACTTTCATTACGCAAGATAAGGGCCGCGATGACTTAGTAGGCCACGTTTACGATATTACTTATGGTACAATTAAAAAAGGCATAGATAACCTTGTAATTATTGACGATTCAATTGTCCGGGGCACAACATTGAAGCAGTCTATCATCCGTATCCTTGACAGGCTTGGGCCTAAACGCATAGTTATTGTGTCATCTTCTCCGCAAATCAGATATCCAGATTGTTATGGAATAGACATGGCTAAGTTAGGCGATTTTATTGCATTCAAAGCGGCAATAGCCTTACTTAAAGATTCTGGTAAGGAACATATTATCAACGAAGTGTATAAAAAAGCTAAATTACAACAGGGATTGCCCAAAGAAGAAATTGTCAACCATGTAAAGAGCATTTATGAGCCTTTTACGGATGAGCAGATTTCTGATAAAATAGCAGAACTCCTAACATCTTCAGATATCAAAGCCGAGATAAAGATTGTTTATCAAACTGTGGAGAATTTGCACAGAGCTTGTCCAAACCATGTTGGAGACTGGTATTTTACCGGGGATTATCCAACACCAGGAGGAAACAAGGTTGTAAATACGTCTTTTATTAATTTTATTGAAGGTAAAAACCAGCGTGCATACTAACATGCAACGTTTTGTTGAAAAACTCGAAGCCCGGGGCGAACTCATCAGGATAAAAGAGTTTGTTGATCCAATTCTTGAAATTGCTGAATTTACCGATCGTATTTCAAAGATGCCTGGTGGGGGTAAAGCGATATTGTTTGAGAATACAGGTACGGCCTTTCCTGTGCTCACCAATGCAATGGGTTCTGATAAGCGTATTTGCGAAGCTCTTCATACTAAATCATTAGATGAGATTGGCCATAGAATTGATAAGCTGTTTCACATTTTTTCAAGCCCCAAAAATACCATTTGGCAAAAGCTAAGTCTGTTGCCTCAGCTTAAAGAAGTAAGTAATTGGATGCCCAGAAAAAAAAGAGGCAGAGGCGTTTGCCAACAGGCAGTGATGCAAGAACCTGATTTGTCAAAGCTCCCAATTCTCAAATGTTGGCCTGGCGATGGTGGTCGATTTGTAACATTGCCATTGGTTAATACTATTGACCCCGATAGTGGTATCAGAAATATAGGGATGTACCGTATGCAGGTTTTTGCAAAAGACAAAACCGGGATGCATTGGCATATGCACAAAACCGGGGCTCGTCATTACGAAGCTTATAAAAAAGCTGGGGAAAAAATGCCGGTAACTGTTGTACTTGGCGGAGACCCTGCTATTATTTATGCCGCAACTGCTCCACTTCCTGATAATATTGACGAATATATTCTTGCCGGGTTTCTTCAAAATAAGCCTGTAGAGTTGGTAAAATGCTTGACAAACGAACTCTGGGTGCCTTCAGAGGCAGACATTATCATCGAAGGCTATGTTGACCCCAAGGAAGAAAAACTTTGGGAAGGGCCTTTTGGCGATCATACCGGGTTTTATTCTGAGCCTGACTGGTATCCGGCATTTCATGTAACATGTATAACTCATCGTCGTGATGCCATATATCCTGCAACTATTGTAGGTGTCCCTCCGCAAGAAGATGCTTATATTGCAAAAGCTACAGAACGGATATTTTTGTCACCTATGCGATTTGCCCTTGCTCCGGAGGTTGAAGATATATACCTGCCAGCAGAAGGGGTTGCTCACAATTTAGCTATTGTTAAAATCAATAAGACATACCCCGGCCAGGCTTTCAAAGTGATGAATGCTTTATGGGGCGCAGGTCAGATGATGTTTAACAAAACCATGATTGTTACTGACGGCAATGTTGATATATTTAATCCAATAAGTGTATTAGAAGCTTGTGCTGAAAATGTTTTTCAGACACACCATATCTGTTTTCAGGAAGGACCGGCTGATATTCTTGACCATGCAGGTAAGGCATTTGGCTTTAGCGGAAAAATGTGTATTGACGCTACCCGAAAAATGCCACAGGAAATCATAGCTCCGTTTGACAATAATGTTTATTCTGAAAAAGAGGCAGAAATATTCATTGATCAAATAAATAATATTGAAAATATATGCAGTGCCAACAGTTTAAAAACAAAAAATGGAAAAACCCTTGTGTTTGCTGGTTTTAAAAAAGAAACCCCCGGAGATGTAAGAACGTTTATCAGTAAATTAAAAAACAGTACATATTTACCATCTCTTTTGGGTATCATTCTTTTTGATAAAAATACTGTTCTGGGCCATTTTAGTTATTTGTCATGGTTGACTTTGTCAAATATTGATGCTACAAGAGATTGTTTTGTAGTTGAACATCAAAGAGGAATAACACTTATTATTGATGCTACCTCAAAGTCACTTGAAAAGGATAACTTCAACAGGCAATGGCCTGCAATAATCATGTCATCAGATGAAACCATAAAAAATATTGACAAAAAATGGTCAATCCTTACAAAGCTTCCTTTTGTTCATTCACCGACTTTATTGTCGAAAAAACAATCAGGAATACAGGAATAAATGACAAATATTAATTTTTGTTAAAACCTTTTTGGTAATCATTAAAAGAAATGCTATTTTAGCCATTGATGAGGGTTGTATTTGCAATATTGACCATACTTCTCTTTTTTGAGAATACATCTTTTTCGGCCAACAGGGTGTTAGGGTCGCGAACAGAGATGTACACCATTGAGAACGGGCTGTCTCAATCTTATGTCAACCATCTTTTTATTGATTCTCGTGGTTTTTTATGGATTTCAACTTATGACGGGCTTAACCGTTTTGACGGGCTCAATTTTGTGGTCTATAAGCATAATCCTGTTGATACAAATTCATTGAGTGACAATTACGTGCGCCATGTATGCGAAGACAGGGATGGCAATATATGGGTAGCTACCAACAATGGCCTTAGCTGTTATCTTTTTTCAAAAGGTGTATTTGTAAATTATTACAACGATCCTCAATATGCTTCATCTATTTCTTCAAACAGCATATTTAATGTTTTTTGTGATAAAAATGATGTTATTTGGGCCAAAACTCTAACTTCACTTGAAAAATTTGATAAAAAGCAGCAAAAGTTTTATCATTATTATCATCATAATGATATTTTTAACCAAATTATTGATGACCGTAACTTTGACATTTTTGAAGATTCACGCGAAAAACTATGGATAGCCACAAAAGATGGGTTGAGTTGTTTTGATAAAAGGTTAGAGCTATTTGAACATTTTACATCAACTCCATCTGATATAAAAACTATTAGCGACAATAGGATCAGGAGTATATGTGAAGATTGCTTCGGCAATATTTGGGTGGGCACTGCCAACGGATTAAACAAGTTTGATATAAAACAAAGGCGTTTTTACAGAATTTATGCCGGCTCTGATAATGTTTCATTGATTAGCAATAAAATAAGTTCTTTATATACAGCAGATAAGAAAAAGATTTTTGTTGGAACAGAGACCGGGCTTTCAATTTTGAATATTAACAGTATGACATTTGCCAATTATCCTTTTTTTAATATTCAAAATAGCGAGGTCCCCTTATCCAACATAAAATCATTGTTGCTCGATAAAGCTAATAACCTTTGGATTGGCTGTCGTGAAGGACTTATTAAAGTTGATTTGAAGCCTCTTAAGTTTGGTTTGTTTCGGTCTTCAGGCGGGGCTTTTAGCGAGAATATCAGTTCTATTTATGCTCAAAGCAAAAACGATATATGGTTAGGAACTTGGAATAATGGGCTACTTAGGGTTAATCTGGGGGCAGAAGAACATTCCTCTTCTGTTAAGCCGGCAAAAAGATACTTTAGTAATACATCAATATACTCATTATATAAAGATAAAAATAATAAACTTTGGATTTCGACTGAAAACGGGCTTACTATATTTAACATAAAAACTAATACTTTTGAGCCTTTTAAGCCTAAAAACAAAATGCCTTATGGTTTTAGCAACGAAAAAATATATTGTTTTTACGGCGATGGTGACAAAATTTGGATGGGAACAAAAATGGGCTTATTGCTATTTGATAATAAATTCAATGAGGCTCATTTGTTTTCAAAAATACCTGACAGTACAGGAATACAAGTAAATTCTGCATATTGCCTTACAAAAGACAAGTCAGGGGCTCTTTGGATAGGCACCAATGACGGCCTGATTTGTTTTAATCCCGAAACAGGCGAATACAAAAAATACCTTTCAAGTCCTCATTACACTCAAAATGCCCTGTGCAGCAACACTATATATTCATTGTGTTTTACATCCAAAGGAGAACTTTGGATAGGGACCAACGCCGGATTGTGTAAATACAATGAAGAAAAGGACAATTTTATTATCTATTCAGAAGTAGATGGTTTGCCTAATAATACCATTTATGCTATATTAGAAGATCAGAATAATAACCTTTGGTTAAGCAGCAATAAGGGAATAATTCTTTTAGAGCTGCCATTGGGGTCATTTACTTCATTTGATCAGGCAGATGGCTTGCAAAGTTTTGAGTTTAACCATGCAGCAGCTTATAAAGACAATACTGGATGCCTTTATTTTGGCGGCATCAATGGGTTAAATTATTTTTATCCCGATTCATTAAAACCCAACAAACACATTCCTTCGGTTCAGATCACCCTTGTTGAAATAATTGGCAATAGTATCAGGAGAATAAGCGCTCTTAGTGATGGAAAGCTTATCTCTATCCCTGCCAATACCAAACTTTTCACTATTAATTTTGCTTCGTTAGATTTTACATTTCCTTCAAATAATCAATACATGTACAAGCTTTCTTCAAAAAAAAGCGAAGGCATGTGGATAAATAATGGAACAAAGAATTTTGTTCAATACTCAAACTTGCCTGAGGGGCGGTATTATTTCAGGGTAAAAGGGTCAAACAGCGATAAGGTCTGGAGTATCAATGAATATTCACTTATTTTACAGGTTGAAGCCCCCTGGTACAAAAGAAAGATTGCCTATTTCTTTTATTTTCTGCTTTCTGCATTATTGGTTTATGGTACGGTGCAACTGCGTACGCGCAAACTTATCAAAACCAATAAAGAACTTATTGATAAAGAAAAGATAGCTCAGAAAATTGCCCGACAAAAAGAAGAGCTTACCTTGAAAAACAAGAGCATCACAGATAGTATAAATTATGCTAAGCGTATTCAGGAGGCTATGATGCCTTCAGATAAATATCTGAAACGCATATTGCCCAATTCATTTTTATTTCATAAACCCAAAGACATTGTTAGTGGCGATTTTGCCTGGGTTAGCGAACGCGATGGTAAAGTATTGGTTGCAGCTGTTGATTGTACAGGTCATGGTGTTCCTGGAGCTTTTATGTCTATCTTGGGGATAGAGCTTTTTAGAAATATTCCAAACCTGTCATGGAAATCGCCGGGGGCCATATTGAAGCAAATAAACGATGAGTTTGTGCACATTTTTAGCGACATGGAAGATGTTAGCCTCCGCGATGGTATGGATGTAGCTCTTTGTATTATTGATAAGAAAAATTATACAGTACATTTTGCCGGTGCGGTAAATCCGCTTTATCTTGTTACGGGGGACAAACTGGAAGAAATAAAAGGGAGCCGTTTTTCTATCAGTATTGAAAAGCGCACTGAAGAGATATTTTTTGAAGACCATATGGTACAGTTGAAAAAAGGGGATATGATATACATATTCTCTGATGGTTATGCTGATCAGTTTGGGGGATACGAAGGTAAAAAATTTAAATTCAGAAGGTTTAGGCATTTGCTTCTTAATATTTCGCAGTTGCCGCTTGATAGTCAGAAGGAATATCTGCTTGAATCAATTGAAAATTGGCGTGGAGCGTACGAACAGGTAGATGATTTGCTTGTTATTGGCATTAGAGCAGATTTTGAATGAATAGTATTTAACCCAAATTAAGCATTAGGAGGCTTTTTAAAGCCGAACTATATGATTTTAGTCGGGTAATCTTCTCGTTATAAACAGGACAAGCTGATTTAGAAATTGTTTGAAGAATTTTATTAAATTATTGAATTACAATTTCTTAATCGATTAAGCATTTTTAATGCTTAATTTGGGTCAAACTTTTTTGATTAGAGCTTTAAATCTATTGTTAGTTTTTAAGCAATTCCTTCATTTTTGAAACCAGTACATCCAGCTGGAATGGTTTGCTGATGTATTCGTTCATTCCGGCAGAAAGGCATATTTCGCGGTCGCCCGACAAAGCATTGGCGGTGATAGCAATAATAGGTACATGAGAGTTAGTGCTGGCTTCGAGTTCGCGTATCTTACGGGTAGCAGTAAGCCCGTCCATAACTGGCATTTGTATATCCATCAGTACGATGTCATATTTTTTATTGCCAAACATATCTAAGGCTTCTTTTCCATTATTGGCCACATCGATATTGGCTACTAATGTTTTAAGGCTCAGGAGAACAATCTTTTGGTTGATTAAGTTATCTTCGACCAACAAAACATTGGCTTCTTTTAAATCAACGTTTTTCACTGTCGAGCTAACTGCAGAAACAATTGTTGGTGCAGCCGTCGGAGCTTCAGAAGCAGATTTTTTATACTTAATGCTAAATTCTATAGTGGTAATTCCGTTAGAACAACTGGCTACAAGCCTGCTGCCCAATACCTCTATCAATTTTTTAGAGATAGAAAGGTCAAAACCAGGCTCGACAATAGACAATTTGTTGTGCATGTCATCACTAAACAGCCAGCTTTCTTCTGTAAGGTTTACTACAGGGAGTAAGAAATCAAAATTTATCTGAAAATTAAATTCCACCTGGCTGGAATTTTCTTTTACCAGCTCAAGGTTTATTTTTACATGGTTGCCTTCTGGTTTTCTAAATTTCAGGATGTTTTCAATCAGGTTCAGAAATATCTGTTTAATCCTGATTGGATCGCCCATAACGTTGTAACGTTTGTCTTTGCCTTCAAGCTCAAATGCAACAACTTGCTGATATTGCTGTTCGAAAAGTTTTAAACTGCTTTGAATAGTGGATAAAAGCTCAAAGTTGATTTTATTTTCTTTTTCAGTAATTTCTGCCGCAGAAACTTTAACAATACTATTGACAACATTAACAAGGTTATGGGTTGAAGCTAACACTGATTCTAACAAATCCCGTTGGTTATCATCAAGCTTTGTTTCTGAAAGCAAATCGCCCAAAACCATAATATTATTGAGAGGTGTACGGATTTGGTGCGACAGTTTGCTTAAAAATTCATCCTTGCTCCTTGATTCGTCTTTGGCTTCTTTGATGTTTGTTTCGGCTACCGTAAAGCTTTGTTCTGTAAGGTATAAATATGCATAAGTGAGGACAGATACAAAGAAATAAATCATGATTATCCTTACTATAAGAGGAAAAGTGTAATGCACTTTAAGCAAACCTGCAGGCTGAATAACAAGAATTAATGTAATAATCAGTAAAAAGCCCATAGCAAAAAGAACCCCTTTGCGTGTGCCATACAAAAACATACTGATAATAGGGTAAGAAAAGATCCACAAATAGCCATAATCTCCAACTCCTCCGGAAATAACAAAATAAATGTACACTACCGAAGTAAGTATCATTAAAAAATGGTTGGAAATAATGTAATTCTTTGTTTTTTGCAGGATAATAAAGTTAGCAGCTACCATAATGGTAACTATTGCCACTATGATAGCATGAAAATAATTCTCGTATGAAACAGAGATAAATATAAAGGAGAATAATAATAACAATGAGAGAAACGTAAACAAATTAGTGATTACAATTGAGTAACGCCCCTGTTTATTGGTAACACCTTGTGTCCCAATTGACAATTTTTCAAATATCCATTGAGAAAAAGACATAATTAGATACTTTGTTTTTTTACGAAAATATTAAAAAAAAACATTTAATCAAGAATAATCATCAAAGTTATTCGTGCATTCATGGAATATATTTTTATTAATTTTTATAATTTTAAAGCAAAATGGACGTTTTTCTAATTGTTTAAAATTCAACATGTTAAATTAATACTAATAAAACCATGAAAAAATTATTTTTCGTTCTTATTATTGCTTTGGCTACACTTACTTCATTTTCGCCAGATTATGTACCTACTGCTGATGAGGTGAACAAATTTTACCAAACGAAGACTTTGGTGGTGCTTGATGATAATCCTCTTGCCGAATACAATTTTGTGATTAAGGATTTTATGCAAAAGGAATGGAAACTTACGCAGTTTGATTTTATCAAGCAAAGTGAGTTTGAGGAAAAGCGAATGGACAAACAATATTCGTTTATCCTTCTGAACTCGGTACGTTTTGATAAAGATAAGAGCCTTGCCAGGTATATTTTTTTGAGCCTTGTTCTTGGAGGCGACGATAAAATTGTTTCAAACATGCCAGACCTTTGTCCTGTACCTATTGCTTATTATGGGGTAGATGAAGACCATTACAACTATAAGTTTCAAACCATCCTGCGTTTTATGCAACAGCATGTTGAGCTTATTCACAAAAATCCAAAGCTGATAAAAACCAACGCTTTGAAGATCTATAACGATAGCATGCAAAGCGTGAAAACAAAGACTTTGTATTTGATTAAAGACGAGCTTGCCCCAGAATGCAATACTGAAGCAAAAATCAAAAAAATTTACCCCTATAAGTTCAAAATTGTGTCACGTGAAGAAGTAGCAAAGGCTATTGATGAGCGAAATCCTGATGTAGTGTTTTTGCATAAAGTTGGCCCTGAAGGGACAAGGTTAATTGCCCGTTGTTACAAAATACTTATCGGGGCTGCCGATTCAAAGTTTTATTACTTTGATTATCATAAAATTGAAGATGATGCCCCGGATGGGTTTTTAGCAAAAGATTTCAAGAAATTAGCAAAATAGTTTATACTTTATGTAAGTATAATAGGCCTTCCAGGATTCAAAAACTTGGGAGGCCTTGTTTTTTTAAAACCTCTTTTGATAACCATGACAATATGGCAATGTACCTTTATGGTTGTAATAATCCTGGTGATAATCTTCTGCTATATAAAACTCAGTTGCAGGAGTGAGGCCGGTTACCACATCAACCCCTTTAGCTTTAAGCATCTGAATTAGTTTTAGGGAAATCTCTTTCTGCTTTTCATTGGTATAAAATATTTCTGAGCGGTATTGGTCCCCTATATCAGGGCCTTGCCTGTTCATCTGGGTAGGATCGTGTATCTCGAAAAACAATCGGGCTAATTGTTCAAAGCTAGTCTTTTTGTTATTAAAAACTACCTTTACCACTTCGGCATGCCCTGTAGTATGCGTACAAACGTCTTTGTATGAAGGGTTGCGGGTTTTACCACCCATAAAACCAACATCTGTGGATATAATGCCCTCAGCTTTTTGCATATAATATTCTACACCCCAAAAACAGCCTCCTGCAAAGTATGTTGTCTCAATAGAATCTACATTTTCTAATGGTAAAAACTGAATAGACAAGGAATTGACACAATGCCTTGTATTTTTGGGGGTAAAACCTTCGCCTTCAAAAACGTGGCCTAAATGGGCACCACAATTGGAACATACAATCTCAGTCCTTTTGCCATCTGCGTCAGGGACCCGTTTTATGGCACCTTGTATTTCATCGTCAAAAGAAGGCCAGCCGCAATGTGAATCAAACTTGTCAGACGATTTGTAAAGCTCTGCATTACAGCGTTTGCAATGGTATGTCCCCTTTTTGTCAAAATTATAATACTTTCCGCTAAAGGGGGCTTCTGTGCCTTTATACAAGATTATTCTTTCTTCTTCGGGTGTTAATGGATTGTAATTCATATTATTATTTTTTTGGGCACATGAAAGTACCGGAATTAAAAACAACACAAACCACATTTTTTGCATCATTATATTTTTTTACATAAACAAGCAATAAGTAAGTTTGTTAGGGCAAAGTAAACTTTATTTTATACTTCGTCATTATTTGAAATTGGTGTAAATTTGCGTTCATTTTTTAGAAAAGTAAAAGCACAAAATATGAGCGACGACAAAAAGATTATTTTCTCGATGGTAGGTGTAGGAAAGACTTTCCCGCCTCACAAAAGGGTTTTAAACAATATTTATCTTTCCTTCTTTTATGGTGCAAAGATTGGCATCATTGGGCTCAATGGCTCTGGCAAGTCCACACTGCTAAAAATTATAGCCGGAGTAGAAAAAGCATACGAAGGCGAAGTAGTTTTTTCACCAGGATATACTGTTGGATATCTCGAACAGGAACCTAAACTTGACGATTCTAAGACGGTTAAAGAAATTGTACAGGAAGGCGTTCAAAAAGTAGTTGATTTACTTAAAGAATACGAAGAAGTTAATAACAAATTTGCTGACCCAGACTTAAGTGCAGACGATATGGATAAGCTTATTGCCCGTCAGGGTGAGCTTACCGACTTAATAGAGCAACATGATGCCTGGAACCTCGACAATAAACTTGAGGTTGCTATGGACGCTCTTCGTTGCCCTGATGCCGACACTAATGTTAAGAACCTTTCGGGAGGAGAAAGACGACGTGTAGCTTTGTGCCGCCTACTTTTGCAAGAGCCCGATATCCTGCTCCTTGATGAGCCTACAAACCACCTCGATGCAGAAAGCGTTGAATGGTTGGAACAACACTTACAACAATATAAAGGTACTGTTATTGCTATTACACACGACAGGTACTTCCTGGACAACGTTGCTGGTTGGATACTTGAGCTCGACCGTGGCGAAGGAATACCATATCAGGGCAATTATACATCATGGTTGGAACAAAAATCGAAACGCTTAGAACAAGAAGAAAAACAAGAAAGCAAACGTCGTAAAACCTTAGAGCATGAGCTCGAATGGGTACGCATGTCGCCTAAAGCACGTCAGGCCAAAGGTAAAGCCCGTTTGAACGCGTATGAAAAATTGATGAGCGAAGATACCAAGCAAAAAGAAGAACGTCTGGAAATTTTTATCCCCAATGGCCCGCGTTTAGGCAACAATGTTATTGAAGCTAAGAACGTTTCCAAAGCATATGGTGATAAGTTGTTGTTTGAAGACCTGAACTTTAACCTGCCGCCTGCTGGTATTGTTGGCGTTATTGGCCCTAACGGTGCTGGTAAAACAACATTGTTCAGGCTAATTATGGGGCACGACAAGCCTGATTCTGGCAGTTTCAGTGTTGGCGAAACTGTAAAAGTGGCTTATATTGATCAAAGCCACACTGCTATTGATCCGGAAAAAACAGTTTTTGAGGTTATCTCTGGCGGTCTTGACTTTATTACTATGGGTAATAAACAAGTTAATGCCAGGGCTTATGTTGCAAGGTTCAATTTCTCAGGTGCTGACCAGGAAAAGAAATGCGGCGTGTTATCCGGTGGAGAGCGCAACAGGCTTCATCTTGCCCTTACACTGAAAGAAGAAGCCAACGTTCTGCTGCTCGACGAGCCTACCAACGACATTGACGTTAATACACTTCGAGCTTTGGAAGAAGGTTTGGAAAACTTTGCTGGCTGTGCTGTGGTCATCTCGCACGATCGCTGGTTCCTTGACCGTGTTGCAACTCACATCTTGGCATTTGAGGGCGATTCACAAGTGTATTTCTTTGAAGGCTCATTCAGCGAATACGAAGAAAACAAAAAGAAACGCCTTGGCGATACAGGGCCACACAGGATTAAGTACAAAAAACTAACTCGATAGTCAGCAAATTTGAAAATTTGCCAATTAGCAAATGAATGAAAACAATTTTAAAATGAACCAATCTTCGGAAAATCCAATATTGAAATTGACTTTTGCGTTTGCTATTGAGGCGGTAAAATATAGTGAGGTTCTTGAGACCAATAAAAAATATGTAAAAGCAATTCTTAAGGTCAGCAACATCCATAGGAGCTTGTGTTCGGGAAGCCCAAAATGCAGAAAGTAAATTGGACTTTGTTCACAAAATGAAAATAGCTGCAAAGGAAGCTGATGAAACCGAGTATTGGTTAGATATTTGCAAGCATTCGGGGCACTATCCAGAATGTCAGGAATTACTGGACAAGATTAATGAAATAAAAAAGGTGTTAAACAAAATAATTGGAACAACTAAGAAAAGCGTAATTGGATTTCAGAAATAATGAATTTCATTTGCTAATTCTCCAATTTTCAAATTTTCAAATTGAGCATGAAACCGAGCATACCACAAGGTACCCGCGATTTTGGGCCTGTAGAAATGGCCCGCAGGAACTATATATACAATACCATCCGCAATGTATTTGAACTTTACGGGTTCCAGCAAATAGAAACTCCTGCCATGGAAAACCTTTCTACCCTATTAGGAAAGTATGGCGAAGAAGGCGACAAGCTGCTGTTTCGGATTCTAAACTCGGGCGATTACCTGACGAAAGTGGATGACAAAGATTTCAGAAAAGACAATTCGCTTGGATTATCCGGAAAAATCTGCGAACGAGGCTTACGTTATGACCTTACTGTGCCTTTTGCCCGCTTTGTTGTTCAGCACCGCGAAGAACTGACCTTCCCTTTCAGGCGATATCAGATACAGCCTGTTTGGAGAGCCGACAGGCCGCAGAAGGGAAGATACAGGGAATTTTATCAATGCGATGCAGATATTGTTGGTTCAGACAGTCTTCTCAATGAGTGGGAACTTGTACAGATTGTTAATACCGTATTTGAAAAACTTGGCATTAACATTTGCCTGAAAATAAACAACCGCAAAGTACTTAGTGGCATTGCCGAAGCTATTGGCGCTGAGTCCCATATTACAGACATCACGGTAGCCATTGACAAGCTTGATAAAATTGGCATTGAGAAAGTAAAAGACGAACTTAAAGAACGTGGAATTACAGAAAGCGCAGTTGAAAAGCTGATACCTATCATTGAATTTAAAGGTAGCAGTCGGGATAAGCTTGAATTGCTCCGTAAAACACTTGCTGGTTCTGCTACGGGACTTAAAGGTATTGAAGAAGTAGAAACTTTACTTAACTATATCGATGGGGCACAGTTGAGCTGCGAGATAGAATTTGACCTTTCATTGGCCCGTGGGCTCAATTATTACACTGGAGCCATTTTTGAAGTAAAAGCCAAAGATGTTGCTATTGGCAGCATCTCGGGAGGCGGCCGCTACGATAACCTTACAGGAGTGTTTGGTATGCCTGGGGTTTCAGGTGTTGGTATTTCGTTTGGTGCTGACAGAATCTATGATGTATTATTGCAGCTTAACCTTTTTCCCTCAGAAACAAGCCAAACAACACGTATTATGTTTGTAAACTTTGGCAAAAATGAAGAAAACTATTGCTTGCCATTGGCTGCACAACTGCGTCAAAATGGGATAAGTTGCGAGATTTATCCTGATGCCCAAAAACTCAAGAAACAGTTTGACTATGCCAACAAGAAAAATATTCAATTTGTTGTTATTGCGGGTGAGGACGAAATAAAAGCTGACGAAATCACTGTGAAAAATATGATTACAGGAGAACAAACAAAAATCAGCAAAGAGGGGATTGTAAGTTTTATTTGTAAAAATATCTAAAGAAAGTTATTGGTTTTGACCGGTTTAGCATGATTTCGGCTATTTAACAGGTAAAGTAAATATAAAAGAACTGCCTTTGCCTGCCTGGCTTTTTACATAAATTGAGCCACCATTTTTTTCCACAAAGTCTTTACACAAAACTAAACCTAACCCAGTTCCTTTTTCACCTTCTGTACCTTTAGTACTTTTTGTAGAAGAAACAGAAAATATATCCTTAAGCTTTTCTTCTTCAATGCCAATCCCGTTGTCTTGTATGGTTATTTCTATCATTCCGTCTGAGGTTTTGTCAAACAATTCGATGCGTCCACTTTGAGGGGTGTATTTTATGGCATTTGAAATTAAGTTCCGAAAAACAGTGAGGATCATTTTTTCGTCAAAAGTTGATTTGGCCTTTGGTTTAATATTATTAATTATCTGGATATTTTTTTTGTCAGCAATCAACTTCAAATGGTTAACAGCAACTTGCGAAACATCAAATATTGATAATTCCTGACATTGAAGGCCAAATATCCCTTTTTGAAATGCAGCCCACTCTAAAAGATTGTTGACCAATGAATATAAGTTGTTTATTGATGAAGCAAATTCGTTGAGCAAAGCTGTTTTTTCGGCAAGTACGGTTGTGCCTGAAATAGTGTTAATTAAAGAAACTAAAGCAGCCAAAGGGCCTCGAAGGTCATGGGCAATAATTGAAAGCATTAGGCTTTTATTTTCATTAAGTTGCAATAACTGCGCGTTTTTTGACTCTAATTCATTTTGAATTTTCTTTTGAGCTGAAATGTCAAATACAATACCAACTAATTCAGCCGGCTTGTTGTTTGCATCACGTTTAACAATAATGCCACGGTCATAAAACCACTTCCACTCACCGCTTTTGCTCTTTATCCGGTATTCGCATTCATAAGCTTCACTAACGCCATATAAGTGGTTACGCATGTTTTGCATGACCATCTCATAATCGTCAGGGTGGATTTTTGAAGTAAAAAATTCAAACCCAATTTTGTCCGGGATTTCTTGTACACTATATCCTAAAGCTTCTACCTTTTTTGAATTAAAATGGACTTTGTTGTCTTTAACGTTCCAATGCCATTTTCCAAGGTTCCCGCTCCATTCAAACTGAGCCTCTTCATGATATACCAATTCTTTGTTCAATTGAACCACCTGATTTTCCAGGTCCATTATTTTCTCAATAAGCTCTTCTTTTGATAAGCTGTTTAAAAGGGTTTCTTCCATAAGATTTTTGTTTTATTATCCCAAACAAATTGGAAAATGTATTCTGTAAAAAACTAGGCTAATAAACAATGTGAAAAACGATTCTTCAAGTGTGCTCTAATCAAAGATAACTAAAAAATATGGCAGAAAATGACTAATTTTGAAAAAACAATATTTATGGAACGGTTAATAAATTTGCATATAGAGAAACTTCCTGAAGGATATTATCTGGCGACTTCAGATAGTATTCAAGGACTTATAGCTCAAGGAAGGACGATATCTGAGACTATTGAGATAGCTAAGGATGTTGCTAAAAAATTAATCGAAGCGCATGAAGATCAAATTTCTCAACTGGCTAAAGTAAAAGACTCTTTCGATTATCCTCTTGTTATTGGGGTCTGATATGGGAAGGCTATCAGGATTCAGATATAGGGATATTATTCAAATACTCAAGAAATTTGGATTTGAATTTTACAGGCAAGCTGCCGGAAGCCATGAATTATGGCACAATCCTGTTACAAAAAGGTTTACAACAATACCCAATCATCCGGGAGATATGCCCGAGGGTACTTTGAGTGCTATTCTAAAACGACATTGACGTTGATAGTTTTTTAAAGATAAAGTAAAAAGAGTTATAAAACTAAGAAGTTGAAGAAAGCTGCTAAGAAAGACGAATTTGACGATACCGGCCTTGAAGTAATAGGTATTGCAACATCTCTAAAAGATGTAACCCTTCTCTGGCAGCTCAACAATACATTACATTTCAAGTTTAAGTATTTTGGGGCTATAGCCCTTGATGACAAAAATACAGATGCATTTCCATATTTCATAGATAATGAATCAAGGCAGTTTCAATATGCTTTGTTTTATAATAGGTATAAAGCTTATACTTTGGTGCCGGCATTTAAGCAAATAGACTTCTTTTTGGTTAGTTACGTAAAGCTTTATGAAGAAGAAAAAGCTGTATTGTTGAAAGACCTTAAATCGATTTCAGGAGTTTCCATAGCTATGCATCTTTCAGAACCTAAAAAGAATGCATTTGAGATTTTTTATATCCTTTAAAAATTTTTATCCCCCCTTTTTTTAACTCGCTGAAAATTAAATTTTAAAAGCGTAAAAGCTACGTTTTATCAGGTTTTTAGCCAAATAATTTTCGTCAATATTTTAAAATTTGGATGAAAAAAACAGCTTTTTTTAATTAACTTTAATATCACCTTATTCATAACTAAAACAACCCTAAATATGAAAAGAGAATTATCAAAAAATCAAAAACCTGAAGAGAGCTTCGCTTTTTCAAACCAAAAGCGTTCATCGTTCAATCATGTCTATCAAGCATCAATCAACAGTTTTGATGAAGATTATTTTTTTGAGGTGGAGGATTTTTAACTTTGATGTACCCGGTATCAGAACAACTGCTATGGAACGATGGCAGTTGTTTTTATTTTAAGCGGCTTCCATTTTTCGAAAAACATTCATCAAAATACACAAACTTTTTTTTCAGCAATACAAAAGTTTCTATTAACAATTGTCGCCACACCTGTTTATAAATACGACTTCTAATGCCCCCCTTCTGACGTTAATACACTCAATTTTAATTTTTACCTTTGTAGCAAAATAAAAATCATTCATCATGACAGGGCTCAAAAAAATTAAATCTGCGTTAATTTCGGTCTATCACAAAAACCATCTTGACGAAATTGTAAAGAAACTGCATGCTCAAGGTGTAAAACTATATTCTACCGGAGGTACAGAAGACTTCATCAAACAGCTTAATATACCTGTTACAGCTGTTGAATCATTGACCGGATATCCTTCCATTCTTGGAGGACGCGTAAAAACTTTACATCCAAAGGTGTTTGGAGGTATTTTGGCCAGAAGGAATGAAAAAGGCGACTTGCAACAGCTTGCAGAATACGAAATTCCTGAAATTGACCTGGTAATTGTTGACCTCTATCCTTTTGAAGCAACCGTGGCCAGTGGAGCTGAACATCAGGCTATCATTGAAAAAATTGACATTGGAGGGATCTCGCTTATCAGGGCTGCTGCCAAAAATTATGCAGATGTGCTTATTGTGGCATCACAGGCTCAGTACAAAGACCTTCTTGATATCCTCAATGACAAAGACGGACAAAGCACTTTATCAGACAGAAAAATGTTTGCTGCTGAGGCTTTCAATATTTCGTCACATTATGACACTGCTATTTTCAATTATTTCAACAAAGAGTACAATTCAAACGTCCTTAAAGTAAGTATCCAGGAAAGCATGCCTTTGCGTTATGGCGAGAATCCTCACCAAACCGGCGTTTTCTTTGGCGATTTCAATAAAATGTTTGAACAAATTTGTGGTAAAGAGATTTCTTATAATAATCTGCTAGACATTGACGCTGCTGTAAACCTCATCAATGAGTTTAGTGAACCTACTTTTGCCATTTTAAAACACAACAATGCTTGCGGGGTTGCTTCGCGCAGCAATATGCTCGATGCATGGAAGGATGCACTTGCCGGCGACCCGGTTTCAGCTTTTGGGGGCATTATCATTACTAACAGGCCTATTACAAAAGAAGTTGCAGAGGGTATCAATACAATATTCTTTGAAGTGGTGATTGCTCCTGCTTATGATGCTGCAGCATTAGAGGTTTTACAATTAAAGAAAAACCGTATCATCCTTATCATAAAAGAAACCACTCTTCCTACAAAACAAATCAGGACTGTGCTTAACGGTGTTTTGATGCAGGACAAGGACTTAAAATCAGAAAACGAAAGCGACATGCGGACTGTAACCCAGAAAGCGCCTACGGCACAAGAAATTTCTGACCTCGAATTTGCATGCAAAGTTTGTAAACATACCAAATCAAATACCATCGTTCTGGCCAAAAATAAACAACTCCTGGCAAGTGGTGTTGGACAGACTTCACGTGTAGATGCATTGAAGCAAGCTATTGTCAAGGCCGGAAGCTTTGGTTTTGACCTGAAAGGCGCTGTAATGGCTTCAGATGCTTTTTTCCCTTTTGCAGACTGCGTTGAAATTGCAAGTCAGGCTGGTATTACAGCTATAATTCAGCCTGGAGGCTCTGTACGTGACAAAGATTCTATAGATTATTGTGACAATAACAACCTGGCTATGGTATTTACCGGAATAAGGCACTTTAAACATTAAAATTTAAACATCAACAAAAACGGGAATAACAAAAAGTTCCCGTTTTTGTTTTCAGGAGCCCTTACTCAAAGCTTTGGTTATTGAGATTTTTAAGGGTTGTAAAATACTGAGATGAATACCAGTTACTAAAAGAATTAAATATTTGACAAAAATAGTTATCAACATATCCATTTTATGCCTCAAATATTTATAAATTAGCAGCCAATCATAAGTTGGTGTCGTGAGACATCAAAAAACAATGTAACAAAAAATAAAAATTGCTGATATGGGTGTATTTTCGTTCCTTACACAGGAAATTGCAATGGATTTGGGAACCGCCAACACAATTATAATCCAGAATGACAAAATAGTAGTTGATGAACCTTCTATAGTGGCTATCGATACAAAAACAGGGAAATTGATTGCCATTGGCGAAACAGCCCGCCAGATGCACGGGAAAACCCATGAAAACATCAAAACCATCAGGCCGTTGAAAGATGGTGTTATTGCCGATTTTAATGCTGCCGAGCAAATGATAAGGGGGATGATTAAGCTGATAAACAAAAAAAACCAGCTTTTCAACCCGGCATTGAAAATGGTAGTTAGTATCCCTTTGGGAAGTACAGACGTTGAAATGCGTGCAGTGCGTGACTCTGCCGAACATGCCAACGGTCGTGAGGTATATATGATATACGAGCCTATGGCTGCAGCCCTTGGTATCGGTATTGACGTAGAAGCACCAGAAGGAAGCATGGTTGTTGATATCGGAGGGGGAACAACAGAAATTGCCGTTATTGCCCTTGGTGGTATTGTTTGCAACCAAAGTATCCGTATTGCGGGTGATGGCTTCACGGCCGACATTCAGGCATATATGCGCCATCAACATAATATTAAAGTAGGTGACCGTACTGCTGAGGAAATCAAGATTGGCGTAGGTTCTGCATTACCAGACCTTGACACTCCCCCTGCTGACTTTGTTGTACGAGGCCCTAACCTTATGACAGCTATGCCTATTGAAATACCTGTGTCATACCAGGAAATATCACACTGTCTGGACAAATCATTAAGCAAAATAGAAGCTGCTTTGGTTGCTGTGCTTGAACAAACTCCTCCTGAGCTTTATGCTGATATTGTTACAAAAGGTATTTTCCTTACTGGTGGAGGAGCTCTTTTAAGAGGCCTTGACAAACGGTTGAGCGACAGGATCCAGATACCATTTCATGTTCCTGAAGATCCGTTGCACGCAGTAGCCAGAGGTACAGGTATTGCGCTTAAAAATATTGACAAATTTTCATTTTTGATGCGTTAATAAAGTTATTATCCAGAGGCAGGTTTATATGAATGCTATTATACGCTTTATTATTAAGCATCAGTTTGTATTGTTGTTTCTGCTTCTGGAAATTATAGCATTAGTGCTTTTTGTGCAAAATAATGGATATCAGAAAATAAAGTACCAGGCTTTTGCCCAGGACTTTGATGGCTATTTGATGCACAAACGTCACAGAATTGGGCAGTATTTTGGTTTAAAAGAAGTAAATAATAAGTTGTCTGCTGAAAATCTGATGCTGCGCAGGCAAATAGAAATGCTTAAAGCAGAGAAAGCAAACAAAGATACCGCTGTGAATTTTACCAGTTACATAGGGGCCAGAGTGATAGACAACAGTGTTAACAAGCCTTATAATTATGTTCTTGTTGATAAAGGGGCGAAAGATGGTGTAAAGCCCGAAATGGCTGTTATTTCAAATCAGGGAGTAGTAGGTTTGGTAGCATCAGTAAGTAAAAATTATTCATTGGTAGCTTCTGTATTGAACCGCAAAATAAAAGTCAGTGCAAAGATTAAGAAAAATGGTTATTTTGGTTCGTTTGAATGGGACGGGTTAAATTACCGATATGCCTATCTGCACGATATCCCTTATCATGCTGAAGTTAAAGCTGGCGACACCATTGTTACAAGTGGTTATTCGTTGATTTTTCCTGAAAATATCCCGGTTGGGGTGATTGATGAAGTGGATTCAACCGGGGGCAATTTTTTGAATATTCGGACAAAACTATCGGTTGACTATAAAAAGCTTGATTTTGTATATATCATTGAGAATAATTCAAGGGCTGAGATAGAAGGATTACAGAAAAAGGGAAGCAATGATTAGGGTATTGACACAAAATATTATTCTTTTTTTTACAGTCATTCTGTTACAATTGTTTGTTTTTAACCATATCCAGCTTAATGGGCTTATTATTCCTTATTTTTATGTTCTTTTATTATTGTTGCTCCCCTTTGATATCTCAAAATCGATGTTGTTATTTGTTGGATTTGTTTTGGGTATTATTATAGACATTTTTTCATTTACTCCGGGTTTACATGCTGCAGCCTGCACCTTTGCTGCCGCAGTAAGGCCTACTATTTTAGAGTGGTTTGCCCCTCGTGATGGATATGAGTCTGGTACATTGCCCAGAATTAGTTATTTTGGTTTGGCTTGGTTTATAAAATATAGCTTTGTGCTTATTATGGCCCACCATATTTTTTTGTTTTTTTTAGAAGTGTCCACCTTTCATGGTTTCTTTTCAACGCTTTTCAGGGCAATAGCTAGTTCTATATTCACGTTGACGTTGGTTACCGTAAGTCAATTTTTCATTTTCCGCAAATAAGCAGGATATGAACCAATACTCTACCCGGCAGTATATTATCGCAGGCATTTTCCTTTCCGTCTTCCTCATTTTTCTTGTCCGACTTTTTTATATTCAAATAATAGACAGTACTTACAAGTATTCTGCTGAAAATAATTCACAGAGGTACGTAACCATCTATCCTGCACGTGGGCTTATTTATGATCGGCACCACAAACTATTGGTTAGCAACAAGGCAGCGTATGATTTGATGGTAAATCCCCAGGAATTGCGTGAGTTTGATACTGCCAGTTTTTGTAAGATACTTAACATCAATAAAGAATATGTTGACAAAACATTAAAAAAAATTAAGGACTATTCGAAGTATAAATCTTCGCCCTTTCTTTTTCAGGTTTCAGACACAACATACGCTGAGTTGCAGGAAAAGCTTTACTTGTTTCCGGGCTTTTATGTTCAGGCGCGTACTTTGCGGCAATATCAATATCCTATAGCAGCACATTTGTTTGGATATGTAGGGGAGGTTGATTCATCTATCATTAAAAAAAACAATTATTATCAGATGGGTGATTATATTGGGATGAGCGGGCTTGAAAAATCGTATGAAGAATATTTACGCGGGGTTAAAGGAGTTAACATTTTACTTGTAGATGTACACAACCGGGTTAAAGGTTCTCTTCAAAATGGGAAGCTTGACAGGCCTGCTATACTTGGGAAAAACCTGGTCAGCTCTATAGATGCCGACTTGCAAATTTATGGTGAAAAGCTGATTAAGAATTTTAGGGGAAGCATTGTAGCTATAGAACCTAAAACCGGAGAAATATTGGCTATTGTTTCTAATCCTACTTATAATCCCAGCTTACTTGTAGGACGCGAGCGTACCAAAAACTTTATAGACTTACGAAATGACAAATCTAACCCTTTGTTTTACAGGGCTATTATGTCAAAAAACCCTCCAGGCTCTACATTTAAGCTGCTCAATGCAATGATAGCATTGCAAACTGGAGTTGCAGTTCCTTCCACTACAATAGGTTGTTATCATGGATATACTGCTGGCCCTGTACATGTAAACTGTCACGTACACCCCAGCCCTTTAGATATGCCCCATTCAATTCAACATTCATGTAATGCTTATTATAGTGTATTATTTCGGAAGATTATAGACGAGCAGAAGCTGCCGCGTAACCAAGCTTACGATGTTTGGCGAAAACTTATTATGTCTTTCGGGTTAGGGCAAAAAATACATACCGACATTGCCAATGAGTTAGGAGGAAATATCCCATCCAGTAATTATTACGACAAGATTTACCGCAAATCTTGGAATTCTCTTACAGTTGTATCATTAGGCATAGGTCAGGGCGAAATAGGTTTGACGCCTTTACAATTGGCCAATGTAGCATGTGCCATTGCCAATCGGGGGTATTATTACGTGCCTCATGTGGTAAAACAGATTGAAGGTATAGATACAATTGATCAGCGATTTTTGAAGAAGAATAAAACGTTGATAAATCCTGAGTATTTTGATACTGTTATCGAGGGGATGTACATGGCTGTTAACGGGCCTGGGGGAGGGACTGCAACAGGTGCTGCGGTCAAGGGCTTAGATATATGTGGAAAGACTGGTACAGCTCAAAATCCTCACGGTGAAGACCATTCAATATTTATAGCATTTGCTCCTAAGGACAATCCCAAGATTGCCATCTCGGTATATATTGAAAATGGAGGTTTTGGAGCTACAATAGCTGTTCCTGTTGCCAGTCTTATGATCGAAAAATACCTGACAGATTCAATTTCAAGGCCTTATTATGAGCAGTATTTAGAAACAAAGAGAATTAATTACCCGGTAAAATGAAAAGGGCATTTAACGTTTGGAATAACCTCGACTGGTTTACAGTAATGATATACTTAGCACTGGTTATTATTGGTTGGATAAACATATATGCAGCTGTTTATTCGGATGAGCACCAACATATCTTTGACTTTCAGATGCGTTATGGGAAGCAGATGATATGGATTATGGCAGCTATATTTTTGGCGATAGTAGCTTTAGTAATCGATATTCGGATATATTCGTTTTTTGCCTATCCTGCTTATCTTGCAACAATATTATTACTTATTGCTGTAATATTTTTAGGAAAAGAAGTAAATGGGGCCCGTGCCTGGTTTGAAATTGGAGGGCTGCGGATTCAACCTACCGAATTTGCCAAAACTGCTACCTGTCTGGCATTGGCAAAATATTTAAGTTCTTTTGAGATAAGGATTGATAAGGTAAAAACAATGATGACTATATTGCTAATCATTGCCATTCCATCAACTTTTATAATATTACAACCTGATGTAGGATCATTACTGGTATTTGTGTCATTTGCTTTTGTGTTGTACCGCGAAGGCATGCCCGGAGGTTTTTTGTTTTTTGGTTTTTTACTTGCATTTTTGTTCGTTTTTGCTTTAATAGCACAACCGTTGACTGTATTAATAGTAATACTTTTTATTGCAGTAGTAGCCTTTTTCTTATTAAATAAAGGGACAAAAGAGACTCTTATTTTCATATTCACGTTAGTTGGCTTATATTTTTTAATATTTATCATAGCCAAACTATTTCATATAAAATTATCTTATTACAAGACATTATTAATAGCTTCGATTATTACCGGTATAAGTGGACTGGTGTATCAATTTTTTCGAAAGGTGCCGTATGCTTTTTGGGTTGCTGTTATGATGTTTATAGCTATAGGGTTTACCTATTCGATAGACTTTGTATTTAACAATATTTTGGAGTCGCATCAGAAGCAAAGGGTCAATATTTTATTAGGCAAAGAATCTGACCCTCGCGGGGCCGAATACAACGTTAACCAGAGTAAAATTGCTATAGGATCGGGAGGTTTTTTCGGAAAAGGTTTTTTACAAGGCACGCAAACAAAATATAATTTTGTTCCCGAACAAAGTACAGACTTTATATTTTGTACAGTTGGGGAAGAATGGGGGTTTTTAGGCTCGTTTATTGTTTTGGCGCTTTTTGGCTTGCTCCTTGTTCGTATAATCTATCTTAGTGAGCGACAGCGTTCGGCTTTTAGCCGAATATACGGGTACGGGGTAGCTTCTATTTTGTTTTTTCATGTTTTTATCAATGTTGGAATGACCATAGGTTTATTGCCGGTAATAGGCATTCCGCTTCCATTTTTTAGTTATGGGGGATCATCGCTGTGGGCTTTTACTTTGTTACTTTTCATTTTTTTGAGGCTCGATGCCGGGAGGTTGGAGCTCTTTCATTAGTTCTGTGAAATCAATAACAGCAAGTCTTTCATAATGATTCTAAATAAGTAAAAGTTTAGAAAAAATTATCCTTAATATATTCTTTTGTATAATTTTGTCGCCTTTAAATTTCAGAAGTAAAAAGAAACTATTATGAATCAACTTGTATTAGTCTTATTTATTCTTCCTTTGCTCGTGAGCCCATTATTATTGGTATTGCCACGTAAAGCGAGGACATTTGCCACAGTAACGACTGTAAGTATTTTATCTTTGATTTCAGTTTACCTGTATTTTAGGGCAGATGAAACCATCAGCATCATGCTTCCGGGAATAGTAAACACTATTATAGCAGGGGCAGATGTGATATTGCTTTTATATTTTGGCTATATAGCCATTCAACGCAAAAGCTTGCTTGTGGGTATCATGAGTGTCCTGCAGCTTGGCGGCGTTTTGTTTTTATTGACAAAGATGCCTCACCACGAAGCAAACCAGATATTAGTTGACAAGTTAAGTTTATTTATGTTCCTGCTCATCAATATTGTAAGTGGTGTTATTGCAGCATTTGCTATTGAGTATATTGAAGAGGAGAATTGCAGCGAATATCGCAAGCGCTTTTTTCTTTCTGTTATCATGTGGTTTATTGGGGTAATGAACCTGATAGTATCGGCCGATAACCTCGAATATTTCTTCTTGTTCTTTGAGCTGACAACATTGGCATCTTACTTGCTTATCAGCTTCAGAAAAGACGAAGAGTCTGTACACAATGCACTTACCGCACTTTGGATGAACCAAATTGGCGGTATTGCTATTTTAGGGGCTATATTTATGGCTGTATTTACGCCGGGTTATGGTGAAATTACTTTTTCAAGCCTAATTGCCAAAGCTCCTACTGTTGGTGTATTACTCCCTTTTGCTTTATTGGCAGTGGCTGCATTGATTAAAGGAGCTCAAATGCCTTTCAGCAAATGGTTGCTTGGAGCAATGGTTGCTCCGACCCCTGTTTCTGCATTACTTCACTCGTCAACAATGGTGAAGATTGCGCCATTTGTCATCTTACGTATTTCACCGGCTATTCACAATACTATGCTAGCGCAGGTAATTATAGGCCTAACGGCTTTTGTATTCCTGGTAGCAGCTATTAGTGCACTGGCACAAGATACCTTTAAAAGGATACTTGCATTTTCAACCATTTCTCTTTTAGGCCTTATGTGCTTAATGGCTGCAATAGGTTCTGAAGTAGCAGTAGTGGCAGCACTTTTACTTATCATCTTCCATGGTTTGTCAAAATGTATGCTCTTCCTCAACGCTGGTATTATTGAAAGGATATTCCACTGGAAAAAAGCTTCAGATATGGACAAACTTGGCGAAGTAGGCCCATTCACTTCATTGATAGTAGCAGTAGGTTTTATGTCATTGTTACTGCCTCCATTTGGCGCATTTGTTGGCAAATGGTTTAGTTTGGAAACTATAGGCGCTGGTCTTGGTAACTCACAGGTTGCCGGGGCTCTTGTTATTAGTGCAATTGCCATTGGAGGTGCTGTAATGTCATTGCTTTACTTTAAAGTAATGGGGTTAATTATTGCCCGCTCTGGTGAAAAAGATAAAGTACAGTTTGAAAGCATGCCAATTCTTTTCTCATCAAGTATGTACATTTTACTTGCTTTAATATTTGCTGGTATTATCAGCTTACCATTTATGATGGGAGGGTTCTTTGCCCCGGTAGCATCTGATGTTACTGGATTAGCAGTTAACGTTCAATGGAGCAAGCTGACGATGATGATAGGAGAAGCTCAATTGCCAATCATCCCATTGTTCCTGGCTTTCTTGTTTTTGCCTTTGACCATGATAATAGCCATGTTTGTCCGTTTTAAAGGAGCTGACAGGGCTAAAGAATATATGTGCGGAGAAAAGGTCGAATACAGGTTGTCTTCATTCTACTTCAATACTGAAAAAGTTACTCCATATTTCATTGCAATAGGTATTATATTCTTCATTGGGATTGTTACCGTTGCTATTATTTAATTGGTTAATGTAAAATTTTATAGATATGAACAGTATCATTATTTGTACCATCATTGTTATACTGGCTCCATTTATTGGAGGCTTGGTATATGGTATCGAGCGTAAGGTAAAAGCACGCATGCAACATCGTGTTGGGCCTCCAATTCTCCAGCCATTTTATGATTTTATGAAACTTGTCGATAAAAGGGCTATGATAGTTCATTCAGCTCATGCTTTTTTGGGCATTATGCATTTTATAGCATTATGGTTTGCAGTAGCTGTTTTAATCTTTGGTGGCGACTTTATTTTGGTTATTTACCTGCACCTGATGGCCACGGCATTGCTTATCATTGCCGGTTATAGCACCAGGTCAGTATTTAGCCACCTTGGTTCAAACCGTTTAGCCATAAGTGCTTTGGCATACGAGCCAGTACTCATTCTTATTGCTATTTCTGTTTACCTAACCACTGGTAGCTTTGAGATTTCGTCAATATTTAGTATGTCAACACCGCTTATTGCAAAAATGCCTTTAGCATTTGTTGCATTGTTGTTAATATTGCCCATTAAGCTCAAAAAATCGCCTTTTGACGTAGCAGAAGCTCACCAGGAAATTACAGGTGGCGCTGAGATTGAGTATTCGGGTATTTTCTTCGAATTCTTATATACAGCCAAATGGCTTGACTATGTATTTTGCTATGTATTAGTTTACCTTTTTGCAGCAAACAACGTTTGGCTTGGATTAGGTTTAGTAGCAGCTACATTTTTATATATTAATGCCCTTGACAACTCTACTGCCCGCGTGGACTACAAACAGATGCTGAAATTCAGTATGTATGTAGCATTGCCAATAGCATTTATCAACCTTTTACTCACCATCTTAAAGTAAAGATATGAAACTCAGCGGTTATCGTAAAAAATCACCATGGATATTACATTACAATGCCGGAAGTTGCAATGGTTGTGATATCGAAATTCTTGCATGTCTTTGTCCTAAATATGACGTAGAACGTTTTGGGCTTATCAATACCGGTAATCCTAAACAATCAGATATTCTGCTCATTACAGGGCCTGTAACCAAACGTTCACGTGAACGTCTGGTTGAGATTTATGCCCAAATGCCAGAGCCAAAAGTAGTCATTGCTTGTGGTTCATGTGCCAGTACAGGTGGGGTATTTCGTCCGATGTACAACATTGAAGGTGGAGTAGATCAGGTTATCCCTGTAGATGTTTATGTTCCTGGTTGTGCTTGTCGTCCTGAGCAAATTATAGATGGCGTAGTTACTGCTCTTGGAATACTTGAACAAAAAACCAAAGAAATTGAAAAGAGCCACATTCTTCATGTAGCACCATTAGAAGAAGACGGACAGGTAAACCGCCGGCACATGGCCGGGACCATTAAAAAGTGATTTGTTTTGAAGTTTGTAAATTTTTGAAATACAAATGTCTATGAAAAAGATAGAAACAACGCTCGAAACTTTGAAGGCCGATATTGGGGCTTTTTATAAGGTGGATGAGCACCATTTTATAGTCATGAACGTTGTAGATTTAGGTGGTAACCAACTCGATATACAGTGGTTCTTTAGCGACTATGCACAACCTTGCGAGGTAACAATGTTTACAGCTAAAGCTGATGCCGGAGTTCAAATTCCGTCTATCAATTCAATAGTAGCCTCTGCATGGGTTGCTGAAGCTGAGTTAGTTGACCTTATGGGGGTTAATATTGAAAATGCCCAAAAAGGTTTTGTTCTTGAAGATGATTTTGAAGGTTCACCATTAAGAAAAGTAAAGTAAACTATGGCAACACAATATGATATTCCGGTTGGGGCGCAACATATATCGTTGCTCGAACCATTACATTTTAAGCTCACTACAGAAAACGAAAAAATTGTTGACGTTCAGGCCAACGTGGGTTATGTTCACCGGGGCATTGAGCTGGCATGTACCTCTAAGTTTAAATTTAGACAAGTAAGTTTTGTTGTTGGCCGTGTTTGCGGGCTTTGCTCTATTTCGCACACCACTGCATACTCACAGGTAGCTGAAAAACTGTTAAACCTTGAGCTTTCAAAAAGGGCTAAATACCTTCGTATTTTAGTACTAGAGCTTGATCGTATCCACTCGCACTTGTTGTGCTTATCGCACGTAGCTGAAAATTCGGGTTTTGAGGCGCTTTTCATGAAAACTATGAAAGACCGCGAAATTTCGATGGAGTTGCTCGAAGCTGTTTGCGGGAACCGTGTACAATATGACTATTCGGTAGTCGGAGGTGTTGCCCGCGATTTGCGCCCAGAGGTTGCACAAATGGTATTGGCACGTTTGAACGATTTCAAGCCAAAACTCGATGATCTGAGAGAAATTTTTGAAAACAACTATTCGCTTTCTTTAAAAAATAGAGGTATTGGAGTATTGAGCAGTGAAAACGTGAAGCTGCTTAATGCTGTAGGTCCATTGGCACGTGCTGCAGGTGTTCCTATTGATGTGCGTAACGAAACTGAAGACCTTCTCCCATGGAAAGAAGTTGGTTTTAATATGGTGCTTGGCGATGCAGGCGACGTTCATGCCCGTAACATGGTTCGTATCCATGAGTTGTACAATTCAATTCAGATGATTGAAAATGTTATTAACGGTTTGCCTGAAGGAGATATCATTACAGAAACTAAAGCTATGCCAGAAGGTGAAGCTGTTGTACGTCTGGAAGCTCCTCGTGGGGAACTTTTCCACTATGCTAAAGGGAACAAGACCCAGATTTTGGAACGTTTGAAAATCAAAGCTCCAACATTCTCAAATATCCCGGCATTTATTGAGACATTCAAAGGTAACGAATATGCAAGTGCCCCGGCTATCATTGCTTCATTCGACCCTTGTTTGAGTTGTACTGCACGATAATTATAAACTGTTAACAGAAGTAACCATGAAATCATTTTTCGAAGCGTTAACAAACCTTTTCAGGAAGCCAGCTACGGTAAAATATCCATTTGAAAAAACATATATCCCGGAAGACTACAGGGGGATGATAGTTCATAACCCTGAACTTTGTATTTGGTGCCGCAAATGCGAGATGGTATGTCCTCCAGGCGCTATTGTGTTTTCACAAGATATGGATGGAAAACAAACATACCACTACAATCGTGCTGTATGTATTTATTGTGGCGAATGTGTCCGTCAATGCCCAAAAGATGGGGCCTTGATGCAATCGGCTACTCCTGGTACCCCTGCTGTTAAAAATGAAAATATCAACAACAGTTGGAAGGTCACTTATGATGAAGCATTAAAGAGCCGTGCTGCATACATGGCTGCTAAAAAAGCCGCTGCTGCTTCAAAATCTGCTGAAGGGGCTGCTGAATAATTAGCTTTTTGTTTTAGACCTAAATAATAAATCCCGGGAGGTTTGTCTTTCGGGATTTTTATTTACATTTTTCTTCCAGCTCAATATATTTGCTGACAATGCTGAGAAATAGCTCAGGTAAGACAGGTTTGTTGAGGAAATATTCGATGCCAAGATCATATATTTCTTCACATCGTTCAGTGTAGGCGCTAATAAAAACAATAGGGACTTTAAATCGTTCGTTAATTAAGAATTTTGTCAACTCAATGCCATCAGTGTCTGGAAGCATAAGGTCCATAAGTATCAGGTCAAACCTTACCGGTTTTTTTGCATGATATTATAAAATTCTTTTCCATCTGCAGCTCTTACCATTTCTACATTATATTCTGAAAGGATTTCTTCCAGCAAATAATAATTTGTATCGTTGTCTTCTATGGCAAAGACTCTTTTCATAAATGCCTGTCTGCTATTTTTTTTGTTGACTTAATGGTACTAAGTTAATGAAAAACAAAAAAATGGGCAGGTGTGTGTGTTATTTTTCAATTGATGCTCGTCAAAAAATTTGACTATTGCGATTATTCTTTATTCTCGAAATAATTTTCAATAATATCGCGAATGGAGCCATGCATTAAAGGTTTAAGAGGGATTATTTCGTTGTAAGGTAACCACAAAGCACGTTCTATATCTTCAGATGTTTGGGGTTGAAGGTTTTTGTTTGACTTACACTGCATAAGGTACCAGTGGGTTTTTTTCAAAACCAATTCTTCTTTTAAAAAATAAAGATGATAAGTATGTTGAAAAAACCTGTTGATAGAAAGCTTTTTAGCTCCGGTTTCTTCTTCTACCTCTCTAATAGCTGCTTTTTCGGGGGTTTCGCCTTTGTCTATTTTACCTTTGGCCATATCCCATTTGCCACGTCTGAAAATCATCAAAAAATTTTTATCTGCATTTTCGACCAAGCCTCCTGCAGCTTCAATAATCCTGAACTTCGAAGCAAAAAGTTTAAAAGTACCCTCTACATCTTCTGTTGTAAAACATTTTGTTTCAGAGGTATTATTGTTTTGAGCTGTAGCAAGCCAATCAATAAATTGTTTTTCATTTTCAAAGGGGATTGCTTGCAGTTTAATCTTGTCAGCCTCGTTTTTATTAGCTATGACTAAAAAGCTATTGTTAAAAAAAACTTTATACATTTGTGGCCTGAATTATAAGTGTAAAAACGTTGTAAAGATATGGAATATAGCAAAAAAATTGCTCAATTTTTGATTGAAAGCCAGTCGGTAAAACTTCGTCCTGAAGAACCTTTTACTTGGGCATCGGGCTGGAAATCGCCTATTTATTGCGATAATAGAAAAACATTGGCATTCCCGGCTATCCGCGAATATATTAAAAATGCTTTCGTTGATATGATCAATAAAAAGTTCCCGGAACCTGATGTTATTGCAGGTGTTGCAACAGGGGCTATTGCTCAGGGTGCGCTGGTGGCTGATTTGCTGAAAAAACCATTTTGTTATGTCCGTTCTGCCCCTAAAGATCACGGAATGGCCAATCTTATTGAAGGAAACCTTGAGCCAGGTCAGAAGGTTGTTGTAATTGAAGATCTTATATCTACCGGAGGAAGTAGTATTAAAGCTGTTGAGGCATTGAGAAATGCCAAAGCCGATGTTCTTGGCATGGTGGCTATATTTACTTATGGGTTCGAATCGGCAAGTCAGAATTTTAAAAAAGCAGGTATCAATGTTTATACATTGTCGGATTATGACACTCTTTTAGAACAGGCTATTTCATGGGGATATATCAATCCGAGCCATTTGAACCTGCTCAAAGAATGGCGTGTTGCACCGGATAAATGGGGGAATGCATAATATGGAGGTAAAAGTAGAGAGCCGTGTTGGTAAAATGCCTGTCAATACTGAGGCTTTGTATAGGTTGTTTTCAGACTTCAGAAACATGACACAGTTTATCCCTAAAGATAAGTTGCGTAATTTTCAGGCAACTGAAGATACCTGCTCGTTTGAGGCAGATATGGTGGGGTTAGTAGGGCTGAAAATTGTTGAAAGAAAGCCCAATTCGCTTGTAAAGATTATTTCTTCGGAGATCTCGAAGTATAGTTTTACTTTTTGGGTACAATTGAAGGAGGTGGCAACTATGGATACCCGCATTAAGCTGACGTTGGCTTTTGAATCTAACCCGTTTATGGCTGCAATGTTCAAAGGGCAGGTAGAAAAAGCTTTGAATTCTATGATTGACCGAATTGAGCAACAAAACTTCAGCTATAACTGATGTTTGTACAAGCCAAAAAAAAATTAGGCCAGCATTTTCTGAATGATCAGAATATTGCTTTGAAGATTGTTGAGGCAATAGAAGGTCAACCTGGCCTTGTCATTGAAATAGGCCCGGGAATGGGCGTTTTGACGCAATTTCTTGTAAAAAAAATTGAAAATTTTATTGCCATTGAGATAGACCGCGAATCGGTTGAATATCTTACAAATAACAATATTATCAGTGAAAGTAAGCTCTTTCGTCAGGATTTTCTGAGGGCTGACTTGCAAAACCTTTTGAAAAACAATACATGTATTATTGGCAATCTGCCATATAATATTTCCAGCCAGATATTTTTCAAAGTGTTGGAAAATAAACAGCAGATAACCCAAGTCGTGTGCATGGTACAAAAAGAGGTGGCAGAGCGTATTGCAGAACCTCCCGGTTCTAAAACCTACGGCATTCTTAGTGTTTTTTTACAGGCTTTTTATGATATTGAATATTTGTTTACCGTACACGAACATGTGTTTACACCTCCGCCTAAAGTAAAAAGCGCTGTGATACGGCTTAAACGAAACTGGAGACTTGAATTGCCTTGTGACGAAAAGATGTTTTTTACTGTGGTAAAAACGGCATTCAACCAACGTCGCAAAACAATGCGAAATTCGCTTCGTCCACTTTATCCTCCTGAGGCGCTTGCGGACCCGGTATTTGACAAACGCCCTGAACAGTTATGTGTTGAGGAGTTTATAGAGTTAACAAAGATGCTGGAGCCAAAAGATTAAATAATCCAATCTTTCTTTTTCTTGTAAATTACCCAATATCCAATGATTCCAATAATGGGCAAGAGCGTAATCATGGCCATAAAGGCATATTTGAAAATAGGCTTTTTGTAAGTTTCGTGTAAAATAATGAATGCGGTATAAACAAAGCCTACCGCAAACCCTACTATGATGAGCCCTCCTAAAATACTTCCAAACATCTTTCTTATTCTGCGTCTAATTCAAAAGGTAAACGGGCTTGAATGCCTTGCATACTATGTACTTTGTTAGCTATACGAATATACTTTGTATATTCTGCATATTTTCCGGTGAACAATTTCATCATAACTTCACCAGATAGCTCGTTGATAAACTTTTCCCATGGGTCTTGTTGTAAAGGGAGGTTTACAACCCTATACTTTTCAACTTTAGCCATTTTTGCTGCTTTTGCAATGGCATCATCTATATAGCCTAAGGTGTCAACCAGTCCGATTTTGAGGGCATCTGTAGCAGCCCAAACACGGCCTTGTCCAATATTGTCAACATCTTCAGCTTTCATTTTTCGGCCTTCAGCAACGTGATTGATAAAGGTGTTGTAAATACGTTCAATCTGGCTAAGCATCACTTTTTGTTCGTATTGGTCCATAGCCCTTGTCCCGGATGGGAAGTCTGAGTGTCCTTCAGTCTTTACTACATCGGTGGTAATGCCCAGTTTTTCATTTAACAATTTTTTGGCGTTGAACATCACTCCAAAAACACCTATTGAACCTGTAATGGTTGAAGGTTGCGCTATGATATAACTGGCAGGGCAAGCAATGTAATAACCTCCGCTGGCAGCTAAATCGCCCATAGAAGCTACTACAGGTTTTTCAGCAACAGTAAGGGCTACTTCACGCCAAATGATATCCGAAGCCAGAGCGCTGCCACCAGGAGAGTTGATACGGAACACAACTGCTTTGATTGACGTGTCTTTGCGGGCTTTGCGCAATGCTGCTGAAATCTTTTCTGACGAAATATACCCATCTGCGGCATCTCCCATCACTACATCGCCAAAGGCATAGACTACAGCAATTTTGTTTTTGGCAACGCCCTCACCCGTAACAGCTTTAGGAACATTTTTGTATTTAGCCAAAGTCACCAGTTTGGGTTCCTTGTTGCTTGAACCACTTATTTTTAAGAGCTTAGCGAAAATCTGGTCTTTATATAACAGACTGTCAACTATGCCTGTTGCAACACAACTATCAGCATCTGATGTATTGAGGGTGTTTGCTATTTTTTTTACTTTTTCAGGGCTTATATTTCTTGATTTTGCAATGTCATTTACTGTGTTGTTCCAAATAGCATCGAGCATTGCCTGAAGTTGCTCGCGGTTTTCGGGGCTCATCTTGTTGTTCAAAAAAGGTTCTACGGCACTTTTAAATTTACCATGACGTATAATTTGGGCTTCGATGCCTAACTTGTCCAAAGCGCCTTTAAAGAACATCACTTCAGCCTGTGCCCCTTTGAAGATGATACTACCTTCTGGGTTTAGATATACTTCGTCAGCTACAGATGCGAGATAATAAGCTCCTTGTGACATGTATTCGCCATAAGCAATGATCTTCTTTCCTGAAGTTTTGAATTGGAGAAGGGCATTGCGTATCTCTGAAATGGTTCCAATACTTGCCTGAATAACTGAAAGCTCTAAGTAGATGCCCCGAATGTTGGGGTCAACTTTTGCTTTTTCAATGTTTTCAAGAATTTCGTTAAGCCCGTCTTGTTTAGATTGTCCGTAGCCTATGTCAATATTGTCAAGAATCCCTTTGGAGCTTCTTTCAACAATTTCATTTTCAAGAGTGAGCTTTAATATGCTGTTGGGTTCAATGCTGGTAGCTTTTTCCATGTCTGAAACTAAAGCACTCATAATGCCAATAAAGACAAAAAACATAATGATGCCGGCTATAAAAACGCCTAATATTGAGGCCAATAAGGTTTTAAAGAAGCTTTTCATAAAGTTTTATTTTTATTTCTGATAAGACAACAAAGGTCATATTTTCCCGAAACAAAATTATAAATAAAAGGCTTAAACATAATTTTCACTAAGTTATTTACAATGCTTTCAGTGGCTTATTTTTTGTTTTTTAAATTTAGTTTTAAATATATATAACCTATTATTCCGGCTGTTAAAGAGGCTAAAAGGATAGCTATTTTTGAGCCTGCAACAAGATGAGGGTCGTCAAATGCAAGCAATGTAATGAAGATAGACATGGTAAACCCGATACCGGCTATAATTCCGGCACCAATAATATTAGTCCATTTTAAGTCTTTTGGAAGGGCACTCCATCCCAACGCAACACTTGCAAAAGCAAATAAAAATATTCCAATAGGTTTGCCAAAAATGAGCCCTGTCATTATACCAATGCTGTTATCGTGGGTAAGCGATGCAAACCAGTTGGGCTCAATAACAATACAGGTATTGGCCATGGCAAATATAGGTAAAATGATAAATGGGACTGGCTTTTGCAACGCATGTTCAAGAATAGAAGAAGGCGATTTTTTGCTGCCATCGACAAATGGTATGGCAAAAGCAAGCAATACTCCGGTGATAGTGGCATGAACTCCTGAATGTAGCATAAAATACCACATAATTGTCCCTCCTATGAGGTAAATAAAGAGTTTTTTAAATTTAAAATAATTAAATAAAAGCAATATCCCAAATATACCAAGGGCTATTAATAAGTTGAGAACAGAAAGGTCCGAAGTATAAAACAAGGCGATAACTATAATGGCGCCCAAGTCATCAATGATGGCCAATGCCGTTAAAAAGATTTTTAGAGAAGCTGGGACTTTGTTGCCAAGCAGTGACAATATCCCAATGGAGAAGGCTATATCAGTAGCCATGGGGATGCCTGTACCTGATTGGGTTATTTTTCCAATATTGAATGCTGTATATAGCAGCGCGGGGACAATCATCCCTCCTAAAGCCCCAAATACTGGCAGAGAGGCATTTTTGATGTTAGATAGTTCTCCTTTGTATATTTCTCTTTTGATTTCTAAACCTATTAAAAGAAAAAACACGGTCATTAGGCCATCGTTGATCCAATGTTCTAAGTTGTGGTTGGCAACCGGAAACCCCCAAATACTTTTGTAGGCATCATGCCATGAAGTATTGGCCAATATTAATGATATAATTGTGACTGCAACAAGAATAATACCCCCTGTTTTCTCGTTTTCCAAAAATTCTTTGAAAATCTTTGAAAACCTTGTTTCTGAAATTCTTTTCTTTATCATGGTGAAAATTTGTTTATCAGTTTGTAAAATTAGGAAAACAATTTTTTTAGGTTGCTAATATTCAATATTTATTGTGCATTAATGATTCAATGGCATCAGCGTCAATAGGGATGTCAATACTTAAGTTGATACCACCATCCTGAGTTATCAGGATATCATTTTCAAGACGAATGCCAATACCTTCTTCTGCAATATATATGCCAGGTTCGCAGGTAATAACCATATTTTCTTCCAGCGTATCATGTTTGTTGTTGGGGTCATGTACATCAATTCCTAATGAGTGGGCTACTCCGTGCATCAGATATTTTCTGTACAAAAGTTTTTCGGGTAGTTGCTTTTTGAGCTCTGCTGGTGTAATTAGTTTGAGGTCAACAAGCTCTTTTTCAATAAAAGGTATTGTTTGTTGGTTTAGTGCTTCAATAGAAATACCTGGCTTTATCATAGATATGATGTTGTTGTGAAGCCTGTACACGGCTTCATACACTTGGCGTTGCCTGCTTGTAAATCGGCCGTTTACAGGGACAGTTCGCGTAATGTCTGCATTGTAATAGTTGTGTTCAGCGCCAATATCCATCAAAATAAGGTCACCATCGTTGCAAATGCAGTCATTATTGATGTAGTGCAAGATACATGCATTTGCCCCACTTGCAATAATTGGCAAAAATCCATGCCCATTTGCTCCATTTCGAATAAATTCGGCTGTTATTTCAGCTTCAATCTCGTATTCCCTTTTCCCCGGGCTGATTACTTTCAGAGAACTGAGAAAACCTTTGCGGGTAATGTCAATGGCTTTTTTGATTTGTTGTATTTCCGCTTCTTCCTTGATTCTTCTTAAGCTGTGAATGATAGGGCTCAGGCGTTCAAAGTGATGCAAGGGATGAACCTCTTGTATATAATGTGCCAGCTTGCGCTGATTAACCGGAATGTCGTATGCGGTTTTTGCAATATCTGTAATTGGCAGGTAAAATGTTTTTATTTTTTCGGCGAAGCTTGAAACGATTGCTTCAAATTCATTAGCCAACATTATTTTCTTTATTCCTGATAAGAGGGTAGCTTTTTCGGAAGTTAAAATATTGCCGTTCCACGTTTTATCGTGTTCTGTAATTTCGGGGATAAACAAAACTTCCCGAAATTCAGCTTTGTCATGGTCGGGCGAAAGCATTAGAATAGCATTGGGATGGTTTATACCTGTTAAGTAATAAAAATCACTGTTTTGTCTGAATGGATAATGTTGGTCAGCAGTAGAAATTATATTACTTGCGGCAGGTATTATGGCTAAAGAATGTGGTGGCAGTATTTTCAACAGTTTTTGTCTGTTTTTTTCAAAAAAGTAACTGTTTATTGGTGTTGTACGCATAGGATATAAATTTTTTGTATAAAAGTCAAAAGGCAATTACATTTTTTGCTTTTCTCCTTTCGCCTCATTTTTTCTCTCTTAGCTTTTTTATCAGGCTATTTAACATCTTTTTCTATAAATAGTTTTAGCATATTCCCTCGAGATGAAATTTACTTTTATAGCTATTTCGAACCGGGTTTGTAATGCAAACAAAGAACCTCCACTTTATTTCCAGAAAGTGTATGTTGATATCCATATCTTTCTGCAATGCCTGAAGGGATAGACATTGCACTTCTTTGAGATGTTAGCGAAAAAATTTCTTCTTTCAGTAATTGCTTAGTAAGTGCATAGATTTGTTTTACCAATTCAATAGCTTTCTGCCATACAATCAAATCTCTATAAGAATTCATAATCAAAATATAATTACAATCATTCCCTTTTTATGCCTTTTCCTTTCTTTCTTTCTTTCTTTCTTGTATCTTATCTATACTCAATCTAAATAGTGAAAATTTTTGCCAGATCACATTCAAGCATTTAAATTTGCAGCTCATTAAAACGAGAGAAGAAAATCTTTTCAAGTGCAATTTAAAAAAACTTTATTGAATTGATATGAGTAATCTGGTAAATTCTTCTATTGGCAAAAAGCTGATGATGGGGCTTGCAGGGCTATTTCTGTGTGCTTTTCTTTTGGTCCACCTTGGGATCAACTTATTGATTTTGTTAAATGACGGAGGTGAAGCTTATCGAATGGGAGTTGAATTTATGACTACCAATATTCTTATAAAAATTATGGAGATATTTTTGTTTGGAGGTTTTTTGCTTCATATTGTTTATGCTATCTATGTACAGGTCCAAAATTGGTTTGCGCGCCCGATACGTTATGCAAAGACTAACCATTCACAGACCTCTTTCTTTTCTAAGTATATGATTCATACAGGTGTTATTATAGGCATCTTCCTGGTTTTGCACTTTATCAACTTTTATTTTGTTAAGCTGGGTATTGTTGCTGTACCTGAAGGAGCAGAGGGGAAGCATGACTTCTATAACATGGTGCTTAACTTGTTCAAAAACCCTGTTTATTCATGGATATATGTAGTTTTCATGATTGGGCTTGCATTTCACCTCAATCATGCATTCCAGAGTGCATTTCAGACTCTTGGCTGGAACCACAAAAAATACACCCCGATTATCAATTTTGTTGGAACTGCATATTCTATTGTTGTACCTGCAGGGTTTGCTATTATTCCTATATATGTGTTGTATATAATGTAAGCTCCTCTTTAATCACCCCCAAGGGGAGGATGCTAAAGCAAATGATTAAGAAAGTATGAAATTAAAATATAATATAATTTAGAGTTGACTTTCGCCCCTCTTTTGGAGGGGTTGGGGGAGGCTTCTTAAATATTTTTTGTATGAGTTTAAATTCAAAAATACCATCAGGGCCACTCGAACAGAAGTGGAGCTATTACAAGAGCCATCAAAACCTGGTGAACCCTGCAAACAAGCGTAAGCTTGATGTAATTGTTGTTGGAACTGGCCTTGCAGGGGCATCTGCTGCTGCTTCACTTGGTGAGCTTGGTTTTAATGTTAAAGTTTTTTGTTACCAGGATAGTCCGCGTCGTGCCCATAGTATTGCTGCGCAAGGGGGTATTAATGCTGCAAAAAATTACCCTAACGATGGCGATAGCGTATATCGATTGTTTTACGATACAATAAAAGGTGGAGATTACCGTGCACGTGAGGCAAACGTTTATCGTCTGGCAGAAGTAAGCGGGAACATTATTGACCAGTGTGTTGCCCAAGGGGTCCCTTTTGCTCGCGAGTATGGCGGGTTGCTTGACAACCGTTCATTCGGAGGGGCACAGGTAAGCCGTACATTTTATGCTCGTGGCCAGACCGGGCAACAGTTGTTACTTGGTGCTTACAGCGCTTTGAGCCGCCAGATTGAAAAAGGTACGGTGAAAATGTACAACCGTACCGAAATGCTTGATGTTGTTCTTGTTGATGGCAAAGCTCGTGGTATTATCACCCGTAACCTTGTAACCGGGGCGATTGAACGTCATTTTGGCCATGCTGTGGTACTTGCAACAGGTGGATATGGCAACGTCTTTTTTCTTTCGACCAATGCAATGGGCTCAAACGGAAGTGCAGCTATGCAAGCTTATCGCAGAGGCGCATACTTTGCTAATCCTTGTTTTGCACAGATCCACCCAACATGTATCCCTGTACATGGCGATTATCAGAGTAAACTTACCTTGATGTCAGAGTCATTGCGTAACGATGGCCGTATTTGGGTGCCAAAGGATAAAACGGTATCTGAAAAACTTCGCAAAGGCTTGATGAAGCCAACGGATGTGAAAGAAGAAGACCGTGATTATTACCTCGAACGCCGTTACCCTGCTTTTGGAAACCTCGTTCCTCGCGACGTAGCCTCGCGTGCTGCAAAAGAACGTTGCGATGCAGGTTATGGGGTGGGCGCTACCGGATTGGCTGTATATCTTGACTTTTCAACTGCTATTCAACGTTTGGGCAAACATGTTATTGAGGAACGTTATGGAAATCTTTTTCAGATGTACGAAAAGATTGTAGATGAGAACCCATACGAGACCCCAATGATGATTTATCCTGCCATTCACTATACTATGGGAGGTATTTGGGTTGATTACGAGCTTATGACTACTATCCCAGGTTTATATGCCATTGGTGAAGCCAACTTTAGCGATCATGGCGCTAATCGCCTTGGTGCTTCAGCTTTGATGCAAGGTTTGGCAGATGGATATTTTATTTTGCCTTATACTATTCAAAACTATTTGGCCGGAGAGATTCGTACTCCCCGTATGAGTACTGATGCTGCTGAGTTTGTTAAAACTGAAGCTGAGGTAAAAGAGCGTATTAAAAAGATTATTAACATTAAGGGCAAGCATAGCGTTGATTCATTTCACAAACGTCTTGGACATATCATGTGGGAATATGTTGGGATGGGACGTACCCGCGAAAGCCTTACCAAAGCTATTGAACTGATTGTTGCCCTTCGTGCTGAATACTGGAAAGAGGTATATGTACCCGGAACAAATGATGAGTTTAATCCTGAATTGGAAAAAGCTTTGCGTGTTGCCGATTTCTTAGAGCTGGGCGAGATGATGGCCCGTGACGCCCTCAATCGTGAAGAAAGCTGTGGCGGGCATTTTCGTGAAGAATATCAAACCGAAGATGGAGAAGCATTACGTAATGATGATAAGTTTATGTATGCCTCAGCTTGGGAGTACAAAGGTGATGCGGCTCCTGAAATGCATAAGGAGCCTTTAAATTATGAGTTCATTGAAGTAAAACAAAGAAATTATAAATAGAGACAAGAGCCAAGAATCAAGAACAAAGAGTATAGACTCTTGATTCAATGATGACTTTGGTGTAAGAGCTTTATAAATTTAAAAATTAAATTTTCTTGATTCTTGGCTCTTGGTTCTTGATTCTAAAAAGATAAAATATGGAATCAAAAGGTTTAAACCTCACCCTAAAGATTTGGCGTCAGGAGAACGCTAAGGCAAAAGGAAAATTTGTAACATACGAAGTAAAAAATATTTCGCCTGACTGCTCATTTCTTGAAATGCTTGACCAGTTGAACGAAACACTGGTCGAAAAATTTGAGATGCCCGTTTGCTTTGACCACGATTGTCGCGAGGGTATTTGTGGTATGTGCAGTTTGTATATCAATGGCAGGCCTCATGGCAATGATAGTGGAGTTACTACCTGTCAGTTGCACATGCGTAAGTTCAAAGATGGCGATACTATTTATATCGAACCCTGGAGAGCTAAGGCATTTCCTGTAATTCGCGACTTGGTTGTTGATCGTTCTGCTTTTGACAAAATTATTCAGGCTGGTGGGTATGTTTCAGTCAATACCGGAGGGGTGCCTGATGCTAATGCCATTGCTATTCGTAAAGAAAATGCAGACTTGGCAATGGATGCTGCTCAATGTATTGGTTGTGGCGCTTGTGTGGCTGCTTGTAAAAATGCTTCGGCTATGTTATTTGTGTCTGCAAAAGTTTCGCACCTGGCTTTGTTGCCCCAGGGCAAGATTGAGGCTAAAGAACGTGTAGAAGCTATGGTTAGCCGCATGGACGAGCTTGGTTTCGGGAACTGTTCAAACACTGGTGCTTGTGAGGCAGAGTGCCCTAAAGAAATTAAGATTACCAATATTGCCCGTTTGAATAGAGAATATATCTGTTCGAAACTGGGTTAGTTTAAATAAACACAGAGGCACAAAAACACGGAGGAACACTGTGTTTTTGTGCCTTTTTTAATTTATTATTAAACTTTATTTTTAATCTATGGTTTATCAACACAAGTACATAAATTTATTGGAATAGATTATATCTCTGTGTTTTAGTGTCTTTGTGTTTAAAAGTATTGATTATGAAAGAAAAAATTGAAGAAGCCCTTCGCAATGTTAACCACCCTGCTAAAGGGACAGACATTGTAAGTGCTCAGGTGCTTCAAAATATTGAGATTGTTGGCAATAAAATAATTCTGACCATGAATTATGGTAAAGCGAATGACCCATTTGCCAATTCAATTAAGAAATCTGTCGTTAAGATTTTAGAACCTGTTGTAGGAAGCCAATATATTGTTGAATTTGCTGAAGTTAACAACAGAAAGCCATTGTTACCTGAGTATTATACATTGAAAGAGGTAAAAAATATCATTGCTGTGTCTTCCGGCAAAGGTGGAGTTGGAAAGTCAACAGTAGCAAGTAACCTGGCTATTGCCTTGTCGCACACAGGGGCAAAAGTGGCTTTGCTTGATGCAGATGTTTACGGCCCTTCTGCTCCCAAGATGTTTGGTGAAGAGAATTTCAGGCCTGTCATGATTGAGAAAGATGGAAAAGAATATATTGAGTCTTTGCAGAAATATAATATTGGGGTACAATCTATTGGGTTCTTTGTAAGCCCCGGTGAGGCAACTATTTGGCGTGGCCCGATGGCTTCCAATGCTTTAAAACAGGTCATTACTCAAACCTGGTGGGGAGAGCTTGATTTCCTTGTTTTGGATATGCCTCCGGGCACAGGTGATATTCATTTGACTATTGTCCAGGAGCTCCCTGTTACAGGGGTTATTGTAGTCAGTACTCCCCAAAATGTTGCTTTAGCAGATGCTATAAAAGGTATCAGCATGTTTCGTAGCGATAAAATAAACGTTCCGGTTCTTGGGTTGGTTGAAAACATGGCATGGTTTACGCCTGCTGAGTTACCTGATAATAAATACTATATTTTTGGTAAGGATGGATGCAAAAAACTTGCTGAATCCCTCGAATTGCCTTTGCTTGGCCAGATACCAATTGTTCAAAGTATTTGTGAAGACGGCGATAACGGTACTCCAAGTGCAATGAACCCTTTTACCCCTCAGGGAAAAGCTTTTGCCGAATTGGCAGAAGCTGTGATAGCTCAAGTTGAGATTCGTAACAAAACTCTACCTCCGACTAAAAAGGTTGAAGTGACGCAGAAATAAATCCTGCTATCGATTCGCAAGAATTTTTATGATAGGTTTATCAGATAACATTTTCCTTCATTACTTTTGATATGTCCCGAAGACTTGTAATACCTGATATTCATGGGTGCTCAAAAACGTTTGAAGCCTTACTTGAGAAAATAGTATTTACACGTGAGGATCATCTTTTTCTTTTGGGAGATTACATTGATCGGGGACCTGATAGTAGCGGAGTAGTTGATTTTATTATCAGGTTAAAAACTGAAGGTTATAAAATTGTTGCCTTGAGGGGCAATCATGAAGATGATTTGCTGAAAGCATCTCAATCTTTTGATAAAGATAGTTTTGTTTTTTATGTAAACCGTTTTAAAAGTGGAGATCTATTGACTGCTGAGGGTCAAATAAAAGAAGAGTACAAAACTTTTTTCAATAGTTTGCCTTTTTATTTCGAGCTGCCTGATTTTATCTTGGTACATGCAGGAGTCAATTTTAAAATTCAAAACCCTTTTGAAGATAAGGATGCTTTAATATTTTTGCGCAATACAGATTATAATGCCCACAAAGCTAAGAACCGCAGGGTTATTTATGGACATCAGCCTACTTATATTAATGATATTATGGCTGCTATTGATGAACAACGTTTTCTTATTCCTTTAGACAATGGATGTGTGTATAATTCATTACACAAGGTTTATGATTACAGGTATTTAGGCCACTTGTTATGTCTCGACCTTGATAGCTGGGAGCTTTCGATGGAAAGAAACCGGGATACTTAGTTGTAAAAGTTCCAGGTCAGTCCATATTGCATAACAGGTATCATTAAAGGGTAGTGAGCTGCTACGAATGTATTTTTCTTATAAAATCCGGCGTTGATGTGTGAGTATTTAAAGAAAAAGCTCACAACCTTCACTTTGAAAGTGAGGTGTACATCAACAACAGGATAATCGCCTGTTTTGGATACTTTTTCATTAGCAGAAGTGAGTGCAAAAACTCCCAATGAAGGTATATAAGTTTCTGGTGTGTAGCTGCTTTCATATTTTACATCAAATCCCAGGCGTGCATATAGCTTTCCTCCTGTTGAGAACCTGAAAGTATGCTGGATATTGGTAGAGTTGTAATAAACCATTTGTGGTACCTGGAAGTAACTGTTATCAAACTCCTGAAAAGTAATAGCATTGGTGGTTTCAAATTTCCACAAACGTAAAGTGTTTGAAAATGTTATACTTGCAACATGCAGCGTTTTTGAAGTTTGTGTCACACCTTCGGCATCAAAATATACCATGTTAGAAATAATATGGTAATTTCCGCTAATAGTAGTATTAAGCTTATCTGCAGAGATTGAGCCATAGATTCTTTGCTTATATTCGCGTTTGAAATTATCGCCTTTGTTCCACATAAAATGGTTTGAAAAGAGCGAATTGTACATAAACGAAGGCTTATGTAATTCAGAAACAAAGCCTGCATCAAAAGAGAAGTAACTATTAGTGTCTTTGTTCATCCACAGTCTGGCATCCAATCGTTGATCGCCAATATTATAGCCTGCCAGGTGACTTTCCCATACAAGTTTGCCTTTCATCCGCTTTATTGATTTCTCAATGCCTGCAGTAAACCAAAATTTATAGTAGTCGCTGAAAGATTTGTCCGCGTTCCCTTTTAATACTATGGTGTCGTTGCTAAGCTGACCTGTGTAAGTTCGATAGCCATAAAGCGGGGCACCCTTTGCATTGGCAGAATCAAAGCCGGGAATATAAATATTGTTTTTTTGAGGGAATGGTGGATTAAAATGTGTGCCATTTATTATCAATGTATCAGGCACACAACCTCTGAATGCCGAATAGTATCCAACGTGTATTGATCCAACAAAATTTGGCAGATACTTCCAAAGCTCGGGCGATTTAAGTATTACTGCGTTTTCAATTGTGGTAAGCGAAAGCGAGTCATTAGATATTTTGCTGGCGTAATAGTTGTGTTTATAAAACGAAACAGTATCCATTTCAGTTTCTTTATACAACTTTTTTTGCGAGTTTACATCAAGTTTATAAGTAATGGAACCTGATTTAATTTTGTTGAAAAAATTAGTACTATCGTCATTGATGCCTTGTAAAAAGTGCAACTGGTGAAAAGTAGAAAAGCCCATGCCCCGATATCTTGATTTAGCAGTTTCAAGGTTAACAGCTACGCCTTTAAAATCGCCGTTTTTGTAATTTATCAAGGTGTCATTCTTTACTCCGCCTGATTCTTGCAAGGTAGTACTATTCCAAAATAGTTGAAGGTAGGAGTCTATACTTTCTCTTTTTTTAAAATAGTTGATAATGAAATGGTGGTTACTTGCACTGGGAATTTCATTGGTAGCAGCGTATGAATAAAAATTATAATCAACGCCAATCGAAGAATTTTTACCCAATGACTTGGCAAACCTGACCCCGGCATACTCTTCTTTATCGCTCAACCCTCCGGCTATTTTGTATGTAACACTTGAAAAAGTCTTATTCAAATGGTAAAAAGACAATTCTGGCGTTTCCCTGAAATACATGGCTATTGATGGATAAAAGTTCGTATTCATCGTCAAACGGTCTGATAAGTCGTTTGAAAGAGATGGATATCCATTATAAGTCAGGTACGAGTATGATTTCTCGGGTTTTTGATAATTCTTTAAATTGTGCAGGTGGTTGATAGATGTGTCTATCGCAACAGTGTCTGCCAATAAATGATAGTCGAGTTTTACCTCAGCCAGATAGGTTGTATCGCGCTTTGGTGGTGTTTTCTTTTGCGAAAAAGCCTGCACAACAAATAACAGGCTAAGAACTGTAAATAAAACTCTCATGCAAATCTTGATTGGCACTTTAATTTTAAAACGCCAAAGATAGAATAAAATTACGAATGACTAATTACGAATGACTAATTACGAATGACGTATCAATGTCGTTTAGTTAATTATTAAAAAAAGCCAACAGGCCTGAAAGACGCTGTCGGGTTAGTATCACCTCTGAGCTTACAGCGTTCGCAGAACCTGTCCAGGTCATAACTAAACAACATTGAATTACTAAATATGAATGATGTAATTCGTAATTTTTAATTGAAAATTAGTCATCAGTCATTAGTCATCAGTAATTGGCTTATTTGCTTTGCATGGTTTTTGGTGTCCACCTTTTCAATGATATGGGCAATAACCCCTTTCTCATCAATGAGGTACGTTTTTCTTAAAATCCCTTCATATTTCCTGCCATACATGCTTTTTTCGCCCCAAGCGTTGTAATCTTTCAGCATCTTTTTTTCGCTGTCCGAGATGAGCGTGAATGGCAATTGGTGTTTTGTTTTAAACTTTTGATGAGAAGCTTGCGAATCGGCACTTACACCAATAACTACAATTCCATTTTTAGTTAAAATATCGTAATTGTCCCTCAAGCTGCATGCTTCAGCGGTACATCCAGGAGTGTCATCTTTGGGGTAAAAATAAAGCGCCAGTTTTTTACCTTTAAAATCTGCCAGTGTCACCTTTTTTCCGTCCTGGTCAACGCCTTCAAAAAAAGGAGCTGGTTGGCCTGTTTTTATTTCACTCATATTCTGATAAATGTAATTTTGTTTAGAATGTTAGATATATTTGCAGCATTAACAATGAAGCAGTTAATATTGTTTAATATTTTTCAAAATAAGTTCATCAGCTTGGGCAAGTATATTTTTCAGGGTTGTATAATTGCAATGTTGCTATTTATAATTACGCCTTCTTGGGGGCAACAGCAAAGGTCTTCTCAAGCCCAGACGGCTATACAGTTGTTTGATGGTGGGCAATATACTGAAGCTTTGCCTTTATTTAATAATCTTGTAAATAAATACCCGAAAGATAACCTTTATAAAAAATATCTTGGGGCCTGTATTGTAGAAACAAACGGCACACTTTCGCAGGCTGTAAACTATCTTGAAATGTATAAGGTGGGCGAGAAGCTGTATTGGCCTGAATTGTACCTGATAAAAGCCTATTTACGCCTGTTTAAAGTTGAAGAAGCCCGAAAAGTCCTTGAATCATTAAAAAGAGATATGCCTTATTTTGAAGCCCGTAAATATGGGCTTGCTGAAATGGAACGCTATTTAAACTTCTTGAATTTTAATATTTCAGAAAACGAATATGGCCAAGTAGCTGAAAAAGTATTACTAAATATTGATATCCTAAAAAATAATGCAGAGGCATGGTTTGATTTAAAATATCTTAAAATTGGCGCAGACAGTTTTTGTTTGGTGTTGGTGAAAAATGAAGAGTTACAGCCAAATACTACTTATTTGTTAAGGAAAATGCCTTCAAAAGATAATGCGCTTTACATGAGCCGTTTTTCGGCTTTTGGGCAATGGCAGCAACCCGAAAAATTTGATGCTGCTTTTGAAGGATTTACCATTTCAAATGTTTTTCCTCCTTATATTGACCAGCAAAAACATGTAGCTTATTTTTCTTTAGAAAAAAAAAGCCAGCCAACTGGTTTTGATATTTATATGGCCGAGTTTACTCCGAAAAATCTGAAACAAGTAAAATTAAAAATATTGCCATTACCTGTTAATTCTCCGTGGAACGAGTATTTATACATTTCGTTTGATACGCTGTCGCTTTTAGTGTCAGATCGTGAAACGTCTCCCCAAAAGGCTGTGCAATATCTTTTGCAAAAGCAAACAAAGATAGACCTTGCGAATTTTAAATCTTACGAGTTGTATAATTTTTGTTTTTTCAAAAAATCAATCACTAAAATTTCTTTACCGCAACAAAAAATTGAAACATCAAAAGTTTTACCTTCATCATATCAAGATGAAGAGATGGTTACACAGGCTTTAGAAAAACAGCGCATCGCAGATTCTGCCATGTTTGTTGCATATCAGATAAAAATAAAGATTGCTAATACCGAAGATAAGAAAATGCGAACAACGTTGTTTGGAGAAATGAAAAAAGCCGAGAAACGTGCAAAAACTTTACAAGACGAAGCCAATGGTATGTATCAGCAATTTATCCCTGCATTGTCTGCTAAAAGTCAGGAAATTAATAAGTTTTCAGAAGTGATGTCAAAATCAAAAAATAGCGAAGGCGATGTAGTTACAAAGTCTGATGGAAGTTTGGTTTCTTATCGTATTCAACTCGGGTTATTTTCTAATCCCAAACCGGCAGTTTTTTTTGCCGGCATTGATTCTGTTACCTCTGAAAATGTTGATAATGGAAAGGCATTAAGATATTTTACACCTTACTATGGGACCTATCCAGATGCTGACAGTATGCTAACTATTGTAAAAAGTAAAGGGTTTAAAGAAGCTTTTATTGTGGCCTATTACAATAAACGCAAAATACCACTTGAACGCGCGCGGCAGATAGAGAAGGAGTGATTTACTTATTTTTAACATTTGCTATTAACAAAAATCATGATTGTTGTTAATAACTTGTCGTCAAAATACATTAAATTTGATATACAAATTGAAATTAGCTTACTAATTTTAATTTCATGTTTTAATTGCATAGAAAATGAAAAAGTTTGATGAATTTAGTCACAGCCCTCAATTTGATGAAGATATCGAGAAGACGAACGGGCTGGCCAATTTTCTTACCCTTCATAATGATGATTTGCATACTTTTGAATATGTCATAGAATCATTAGTAGAGGTTTGCAAGCATGATTTTGAGCAAGCTGAACAATGTACTTATTTGGTACATTATAAAGGTATGTGTGATGTAAAAAAAGGTAGTTATCATTCATTGATCCCTTATAAAAAAGAGCTGTCCCGTCGTGGTTTAAAAGTTACCATTAACTGATAGTTGCTGATGACCATACTTACCATTGTCCTTCTTGTTGCATTAGCAATATTTTTGCTGGTTCTTGAATTATTTATTATACCCGGTATTAGTATTGCCGGCATTGGTGCAATACTCGTTTATGCAGGAGCGATTGCTATTGCTTATATCAAGTTAGGTGTGGTTGGGGGAAACATTACCCTGGCTGCTTCTATTATTAGTTCTGCCATAGCAGTTTATATTTTCTTTAAGCCCAGTACTTGGAAGCGAGTTACATTGTCAACCGAAATTACAGCCAAAGTACCAGAGTATGAAGTTTGTTCCCTTCTTAAACCAGGTATGCAGGGTGTGGCTAAAACCCGGCTTGGGCCTATGGGCGAGATAGAAATAAACGATATTATTACCGAAGCTCAATCAATGGGAGCAATTATCAATGCTAATACTCCTATTGAAATTGTTTATATAGAGGATCATAAAATTTTCGTAAAACCTTTAATCTGAAATACTATGGAAATAGGAATTTATTTGTTTGTCGGTGCCATTGGTATTGTACTATTATGGATATTCTTTTACCTTGTCCCAATCGGCCTTTGGTTTCAGGGGATACTTACCGGTGTAAAAGTTTCTTTGTTGCAGTTAATCTTTATGCGATGGAGAAGGGTTCCGCCTTCTGTCATTGTTAATGCCATGATAAACTCCAAAAAAGCAGGCCTTGATTTAAGTCCAGACCAGCTAGAGGCTCACTTTTTGGCAGGAGGTCATGTGCAAAAAGTTGTAAATGCACTTATTTCAGCTGACAAAGCAAATATTCCGCTTGATTTTCGTGCTGCAACAGCTATTGACCTTGCAGGAAGAGATGTATTTGAAGCAGTTCAGATGTCTGTCAATCCTAAAGTGATTGATACTCCTCCTGTTACCTCTGTGGCAAAAGACGGTATCCAGTTGATTACAAAAGCCCGTGTAACTGTACGTGCTAATATCAAACGTTTGGTTGGTGGTGCTGGTGAAGAAACTGTTCTTGCCCGTGTAGGTGAAGGTATTGTTTCATCAATAGGCTCATCTGCTTCACATAAAGAAGTACTTGAAAATCCTGATAAAATTTCAAAAACAGTGTTAGCCAAAGGCCTTGATGCCGGAACCGCATTTGAAATTCTGTCTATTGATATTGCAGATATAGATATAGGTAAAAACATTGGGGCTGTATTGCAAATGGATCAGGCTAATGCTGATAAAAATATTGCTCAGGCCAAAGCTGAGGAAAGACGCGCTATGGCTGTTGCCCTTGAACAGGAAATGAAAGCCAAATCTGTTGAAGCCCGTGCAAATGTTATCCAGGCTGAAGCTGAAATCCCTAAAGCCTTTGCAGATGCTTTACGCTCTGGTAATATCGGTGTAATGGATTATTACAAAATTAAAAATATAGAAGCCGATACCAATATGCGCGATAGTATTGGAAAATCAGGCATTCAGGAAGACCCATCAAAGAAAAAACAATAAAAGTTTCTGAATTTTTTGCCAGTTTCGGTTGTTTTTATACTTTTGTGGCGCTTTAAAATTTAAGGCTTGTTCGGTGAGGTGGGTGAGTGGCTTAAACCAACAGTTTGCTAAACTGTCGTACGGGTAACCGTACCGGGGGTTCGAATCCCCCCCTCACCGCAAAAATACTATCAAGAGAGCAACCAATCGGTTGCTTTTTTTTTGCTTTATTTTTTTTAATACGTATTTATACTACCGTCATACTACTGCCTAAAATGTAGTTTAATGCCCTATTTCATTTCATAGTTGAACGATTTACTTTTGGTGATAGCTAAACTAATGACTTTACATTATGGGGGCACTATACGACGAACTTGCTAAAGATATACATCTTCAGGAAGGACTAAATGCTTGTATTAACTGCGGTACATGTACTGCAATATGCCCTGCTGCTGGCTTTTATAATTACGACCCCCGCCAGATAGCCGATATTGTGCAGCAGCAAGATGATAAGCAAATTGAAGAACTGCTGAAAAGCGAGACGATATGGTATTGCGGCGAATGTATGAGTTGCAAAACTCGTTGTCCGCGTAACAACACTCCCGGGCAAATAATCATTGCCCTTAGAAGTTATGCTCAGGAACATGGCTATTTTACTCAATCAGAAAAAGGCCGTCAGCAGATATATTTAAAAAGAACTGTTGGACAATGGATTCTTGATCATGGCTATTGCTTATATCTTGAAGGTGTAGGAACTGACAATCATCCTGAGCAAGGGACCATCTGGGATTGGCGTCAGGATAACTGGACAGAAACAATGGACAGGTTGGGAGCCAATTATCAGAAGGCCGGGGCTGGTGCTATGCGTAAGATTCCGGAAGAGGCCCTGGAAGAAGTGCGAAAAATATTCGAAGTAACTGGAGGAATGGAACGCTTTCGTAAGATTGAAGAGTATTCTGCACAGAAAGCCAGTGAAATGGGCCTCGAAGACGAGGAATATGTTAAAGAAGTATATACAACCAATAGCAGTCAAGATAATAAATAGCCAGATAAGATGAAAGTAGAAGGAAAAGCCCGGATCTGGAAAAATTATCAGAAAGAAATACCTGATAACGATTTCTTTTATGTTCGCAGTTGTGTACGCCAGAACTTCTTTCCCGGTGCGGAGACTACTTTTTTGCGTATTATGAAAGATGAGCTGGGTATTAATGTATATGACGATCCTGCCCATACTTCATGCACTGGCATTGGATACCATGCAGATATTGTTCCTTTCGATACGACCATGACCGTGGTGGCCAGACAGTTTGCCCTGATGACCGAAAAAGGTTTTAAGAATATGATTCCTTCCTGCATTACTTCATTTGGGCTTTATACCGAAATTCTTGAAACCTGGGAACACCATCCTGAAGTGTTGGAAAAAGCCCGTAAATACCTGAAGGAAGCTACAGGACGCACTTTTGAGATACCTGAAAACCTTTCGCATGCCAGCGACGTGATTTTTAAATTTCGTCATAAAATAGCTGAGAGAGCTAAATATAAACTGATAAACAAATATACAGGCAAGCCATTGCGTGTGGTTGAACATATAGGATGCCATTATGCTAAGATGTTCCCGAGTAAGGGAGTTGGAGGAGCTGAATATCCTTATGTTTTGACAGGTATGGTGGAATCTTTTGGTGGTGAAATAGTTGATTATCCTGAACGTCGCAGTTGCTGTGGCTTTGGGTTCAGGCAATACCTGGTGATGGCCAACAGGGGTTATACTATTGCCAATACAAAGAAGAAGTTTGATTCAATGGATCCTTATAAACCGGACTGTATAGTGACAAACTGTCCTGGGTGTCCCATGTTTCTTGATAAAGGGCAATATGCCATAGCGGAACTTGAAGGCCGTGTGTATGGTGACGGAAAGTATGGCATACCAGTACTTACATTTGAAGAACTTGCAGGTATTGTTTTGGGGTATGACCCATGGGATATAGGATTGCAGGTACACCAAATTCCGGTAGAACCATTATTGGATAAAATTGGAGTGGAATACGATAAAAGTGCCAAATATAAAGGTATTGGTGGTAGAGATTTAGGAAAACCACAGCATTCTAAGCTGATTAAAGCATATATAGAATAATTATGGCTGAAAGCAAAAAAATAGCAGTAATTGGCGGAGGCATTGCCGGAATGGAAGCTGCCGGGAACCTTGTTAACCTTGGTTTTGAAGTCTATCTTATAGAAAGGACCAACAGGCTTGGCGGCAATGTGGCAAATTGGTATTGCCTTTTCCCGGATTTTAAACCATCATCAAAGGTTGTTGAACAATTAAAACCTGCTATTCAGAACAAAGTGCAGTTTCGTTTTGGAGCCGAGGTTTGTAAAACCGAGAAAAAAGGGAACAAGCATTTACTGCATCTTAATGATGGAGAGGTGCTAGAATGTGATGCTGTTGTTGTTGCTTCCGGTTTTTCACTTTTTGATGCCCATCGCAAAGAGGAGTATGGATATGGGATTTACGACAATGTAATTACTTCGGCCGATTTGGAAAAGCAACTTGCCGAAAACCACACAGTAATGACAACTCAGCATAAGGCACCCAGAAAAATAGCCTTTATACACTGTGTTGGTTCACGCGATCATAAAGTTGGAAATGCTTATTGTTCTAAGGTTTGCTGTGTTACTGGTGTAAAACAGGCTATAGAAGTGGCAAAAATGCATCCTGAAGCCGAAATATATTCATTTTATATGGATTTGCGCATGTATGACCGTCAGTTTGAGGATTTATACATGGAAGCACAGACTCAACATAATGTAAGGTTCATCAGGGGAAGGCTTTCGGAGTGTTTTGAAAATGCCGATAAGACGATTCTTCTTAAAGCTGAAGACACCTTGAGTGGAAAGCCTTTTCGGTTAAGTGTAGATATGGTTGTTTTGCTCGTAGGTATGCAGGCAGACCAATCTCTGAAGCATATTTCGGACATGTTTGCATTGAAAACTTCGGATGATAGGTTTCTGAGTGTAGCCGATGTTCATACTTCTTCAATATATTCGGGTGTAGAAGGTGTTTATCTGGCAGGAGCATGTACAGGGCCAAAATCGATACATGAAACGCTGAATAGTGCTCGTGCAGCTGCATTAAGCACAGCTATATATCTGAATCAAAATTAATAGCAATGAAAAACTGGGGCTATTCTATACATAAAGACAACCAGATAGACCTTGATCGGAACGATACAAGTGTATATAAGGCATTGATTCTTGTAGAACCTTCAATAGCCCGTTGCATATCATGTGGGTCATGTTGCGCTACATGTAGCTCAGGAGAATATACCAGTTTGAGCTTCAGGAAAATTATGATTCAGATTTCACGAGGTGAAACAAAAGATTTGTATTCAAACCTTTCTCAATGTATGCTTTGTGGGAAGTGCATCCTTGTTTGCCCCCGTGATGTCAATACCCGCAATGCCATAACAAAGCTTCTTCAAATATTAACCACAAAAAACTAAAGCTATGTTGTTTGATTGGTTTGTCATACCTTTTTCAATTGGATTAGTTTTTGTATTGGGTTATACCATTGCCAAATATATTAGCTGGGTTCATCAGCTTGATCCTAAAGATAAAAAGGCCTTTTTTGCCCATTTGTTTTCTAAGGGTATATTTTTTTCTATCAAAGAAATCTTTTCAGAATCGCTTCTGCACCGAAAGATTTTTAAGGTAAACAAGAAGTTGGGCTTTATGCACATGAGCTTAGCTTTTGGATGGTTTTTGCTTATTGCCCTTGGTAATATCGAGATTAAATTTTATGCTGAATATGCTATTAATCCGCCGTATGTACCTATTTTTTTAAGGTTTTTTCAGCCTGATCCGGCTCCACACTTCTTTGGGCGTGGTGCTAACTTCCTCATGGACTTGTTGCTCCTTATGATACTTGTTGCTGTTGGTTTGGCAATATACAAAAGGTTTCGCCCCGGATTTTTTGGGATGAAGAAAACTACGGTGCTTCATGTTCCTGATAAAATAGCCCTTTACGCATTGTGGTGTATCTTTCCCCTTCGTTTTTTTGCCGAGAGCTTTACTTCTGGGGTTTATAACAATGGTAGCTTTCTTACCGGCTCTGCAGGTTCCTTTTTTGCAGCATTTTTGCCAGTTGAAAACTTGTATTATCCGGCCTGGTGGGCCTATTCTTTTGCTTTGGGTACATTCTTTTTGTTTTTGCCTTTTTCGAGGTATATGCATATCCTTGCAGAGGTTATGCTTATTGTAATGCGCAATGCAGGTGTTAAGGCTTGTATTAAAAACGATGTTTACCATCAGGTGCAAATAATTTCGTGTTCGCGATGTGGCGTTTGTATTGATAAATGCCAGCTTTCGAAAGTTAATGATTATGCAATACAGCCATCATACTTTATTCGTGAGGTCAGGTATAACAAGCTACAACAAACAACCACAGAAAACTGTTTGATGTGTAGCCGATGCGACAGTATTTGCCCGGTTGGGGTTGAATCTGTAGATATCAGGCTGAGAAAAAGGGCAGAGGGTAATAATATTACATCTATGGGCTATGAAAAAATAAAACCTGTTGACCTGCCTCATAAAAGTATTGATATTCTCTATTTTGCAGGCTGCATGAGCCATCTTACACCAGCTGTTAAAGCTTCTATGAAGAAGATTTTAAAAGCCTCAGGACAGACGTGGCAAATGATGGATGAAAATGCTACCATCTGTTGTGGAAGGCCACTTCAATTGAATGGACAGTTTGAAGCTGCACAAAATCTTAGAGATAAAAATGCCAAGCTGATAAAACAAAGCGGGGCAAAGCTTTTGGTTACTTCTTGTCCTATTTGTTTTAAGACTTTTAAAGATGATTATAACCTCAGTATTCAGGTAGTTCATCATACCCAATATATTGCATCGCTTATTGATAAAAATGTTTTGCCAATTGAACAAACTGATGGCCGATTCTCCTATTATCATCATCCATGCGAATTGGGCAGAAATAGTGGGGTTTATGAAGAACC
>Ga0116186_1000039_pt1 | contig 138660 bp, 110 predicted proteins | sample AD_JPNNA4_MetaG_FD_89806 | JGI IMG/M metagenome (GOLD analysis project Ga0116186, IMG submission 89806) | Active sludge microbial communities of municipal wastewater-treating anaerobic digesters from Japan - AD_JPNNA4_MetaG | ecosystem: Engineered > Bioreactor > Anaerobic > Digestate | place...
AGCCGGCTACCCCGCCCTCGCCCGAATGCGAATATCTGCTACTCCCGCCCCATCCTCGGTGAATTCAGTCCTGGCGCGGCCCGTCCCGGACGGATTCTCTGAAAGACCGGTCAGTCCTGACCGCCCGACCGCATCGGCCGAAGGGAACGGGATTCGCCCTCCCGATCCGGTTCCCCGGTCCCGCAGTGAAACGCGCCGGGAGTCCCGGGCTTCTGGTATCCTCCCGCCGATGGGCGACGCGAACCCCCAGTACCCCGGCGACCGGATCCTCTGCGAGGGCAAGTTCCTCCGCTACGTGGTGGCCTGCATGCGGAACTGCCCCTACCCGGATCACTGCCGGGAGTTCTGGGCCTTCTTTCGCGCCCAGGGAGTCCAGCCCAGGGAGTGGCTCCGTCTTCACGGACTACCGGAGGACCTCATGAAACGCATCGTCTTCGACTGTGACCGCTGCGGAAAGAAGGACATCGGCACCCCGTTCAGCCTCTTCCGGACCTCCGGCGAGGCCGAGGGAACCCGCCTGTCCCCGGAGGAGTTCCGGCCGTCCTTCGAGGCCCTGGGGCCCCAGGGGTGCTCCCAGGCCTTCCTGGAGGCGTTGCTGGCGGCCCTCAAGGACCAGTGCGGCTACGAGCACTACTGCGAGGCCTGCTTCCGGAAGGTCGGCAGCCTGGCCACCGCGCTGGTGAACCGCCCGGCCCCGAAGGCCCCGGCCCGGACGTCCCGACAGCCGGCGGTGGTGGAGGCCCTGGCCGCCTCCCGGACCCGGAGGGATCCGCCGGCCCCAGCAGAGGATCCTCGGCCCGCCGGGCGCAAGCATTCCACCTGACGCCGGGAACCTCCCGGGGGCGCCCTCGCACCGGCACCGCCGCCGGACGGCAGAGCCGGGCCCCTCGGCCAACGCGGCCCGGGATCGGTTTGCATCCCCGGATGCCCTGGGAGTACCCTTGGTGGAGTTCTCCAGGAGGATGTCCCATGCACCGATGGTTTCCGGGTCTGCTGCTGGTCTGCACCCTCGCCGCCCCGGCCCTGGCCGATCCCCTCTCCCCGGCGGGGCGGTGGATCACCGTGGATGACAAGACGGGACGGGAGAAGTCGGTCGTCGTGATCACCGAGGAGAACGGGGTGATCCGGGGGCGCATCGAGCGGCTCTTCCGGCTGCCGGGCGAGGACCCGGAGCCCCGCTGCGACAAGTGCCCCGGCGACAAGAAGGACCAGCCGGTCATCGGCCTGGAGATCCTCTGGGGCCTCCGCTGGAACGGGGAGGAATGGGCGGGCGGCCAGATCCTCGACCCCGAGAACGGCAAGACCTACAAGTGCTGGATCCAGGTCATCGACGAGGGGCGTCGGCTCAAGGTGCGAGGATTCATCGGGTTCAGCCTGCTGGGGCGCACCCAGTACTGGAAGAAGGCCCCATAGGGCCCGCCATCCGGGGTCCACCCGCCCTCGACCGCACCTCCCTGGCATCCCTCCGGAGAGACACGGGTCGCATCATTCCTTGCGGGTGTTGATCACCATCGCCCCGATCACCCCCGGCACCCAGCCGGCGATCGTGAGCAGGGTCACCAGGACCACGGACCCGCAGCCCCGGTCGAGCACCGCCAGCGGCGGAAACAGGATGCAGAGCAGCGCCCTTCCAATTCCCATGCCGGACCTCCCCAGGCTTCCCGTCCCGGGATCCACAACCCCAGGATCGGGAGGACGTTCCATCGGATGCCATTGTCCTACAGGCCCGGACGTGCTTCAATGCGGCCGTGCGAGAATCGGACATGGATCACGCCCCCGACACGGATTCAAGGACAGACGCGATGATCGACCTCGCATTGGACCCCAGTTTGCTGGACCAGTTGCTGGCCCTGGCCCGGGAGGTGGAACGCCTGACGGTGGAGGCCTCCCGGGGCCGTCCGCGGAACCCGCGCTGGCGGGCCGCGGTGCTGGAACAGTGCCAGCACGCCCGCGAGAAGGCCGACGCTCTGGCCCGTTCCCTCCGGGAGATGGGACAGTCGATGGGCGATTCCTACCGGGAGGCCCGCGAGCAGGCCTCCTCGCACCTCCAGGCCATGTCCGCCACGCTGGACCGGATCCAGCAGGAGGCGGCCCGACTGGCGGACCACCTGACGCCCGACGCCACCCGGATGTCCCTGAAGGCCTACATCCGCAGCCTGGGAGAGGCCTACGAGGACCTGCGCCGCCAGTTGAAGCCCCTGCTGCCGTCGTCGTTCATCAAGGGGCCGGTCCTGGAGCGCCTGAAACTGACCCAGTATCGGCGGAGCCTCTTCCACGTCGGCAACGGCCTGGCGGCGGCCATCGCCTATCCCTGGCTGCTGACCCAGCGACAGGCCGTGATGGTGATGGGGGTGCTGCTGGGCATCGTGGTGGTGCTCGAGGTCACCCGACGCCTGTGGCGGCAGTGGAACGAGGTCCTGACCCGGAAGAACCCGATGTTCCGCTCCATCATCCGCCCCTGGGAGAAGGACCGGCCCAACTCGGCCTCCTGGTACGTCCTCTCCCTGTTCCTGCTGGCCCTGCTGGTGCCGCCCCCGGCGGCCCAGATGGCGGTGCTCATTCTTGGCTTCGGGGACCCGATGGCCAGCCTGGTGGGACGCCGTTACGGGTCGATCAAGATCCACCGACGGAAGAGCCTCCAGGGGTCCCTGGCACTCTTCACGGTGGCCCTGCTGGTGAGCCTGCTGGTTCCGTGGATGCACGGTCTGGCGATGGGCATCGGGGCCCGGCTGGGCATGGCCTTCACGGTGGCCGTGGGGGCGACGACAGCGGAACTCTACAGCGACGTCGTGGACGACAATCTGACGGTGACCCTGGCCTCAGGGGGAATCGCCGCGCTCTGGATGACCTTCTGATTTCGCGACCGGCTCCTAGAACCGCTCCAGCCGGAACAGGCGAACCGACCGGGCCGGGACCAGCAGCGCCTCGTCGGGGTCCAGCCACACCCGGGCCTCCTCCGGGACCTCCGTCGCCTCCCTCCGACCCCCGCCGGGAATCGCCTCGACCCGGGGGGCGATGGCCGCGGCGATGTCCCTCAGGTTCACCAGGGCCAGCCAGCGCACCGGCATCCCCGACTCCTCGCCGTCCACCACGACCTGGGTCGGCAGGAAGCGGCCGTGGCGGTCGGGCACGAAGGCGGGTCCCGACCGAGAGGACAGAATCCGCATCGCCACCGGGTCCTCGAAGGGGCCCCTCCGCAGGTCGTGCCCCACGGTGAGGGTCGATCCCGTCAGGGAGGCCACGATGGCCAGGGCCCGGGCCTGGTCCTCGGGAACCCCCTGCTGGATCAGGGCATCTCCGTCCCCGGACCACAGGATGCCGTCACCCTGGCAGCGCTGGATGGACCCGGCCAGATTGTTCCGGATCCCCGGAGTCATGAAGTCCCGACCGACATCCTGGAGCCACGTCCGCCAGGCCGGCGCCCCGTAGGCGGTGTCGGGTCCCAGCCGCTGGACATCGATCACTCCTGCGTTGCCCAGCACCGGCCCGATCCCCGCCAGCATCCGGGCGTCCTCGCCCGCCCCCTCCCGCACGGCCTCGAGTCCCAGGCGATAGGCCTGGGCACGGGTCGCGGAACGGTCGAATCGCACGCCCGGGACCGTGGCCGCCGTGAGGAAGTCGACCTTGAACAGGTGGAATCCCATCGACCGGAGGGACCGATAGACCGTGACGAGGTGATCCCGGACCTCTGGCCGGGTGGTGTCCAGTCCGTAGTAGAACCGGGGACCCGTGGCCCCCATGATGAATCCGGCCGGGACCTTCCGCCCCCGATGGTTCCGGACCACCCAGTCGGGGTGTTCCCGGAAGACCTGGCTGTCGGGGGCGACGGCAAAGGGAGCGGTCCAGATCCCCGGCAGGAATCCGGCCCGCTCCACGGACCGAGCCAGGAACTCCAGGCCCGACGGGAACTTGCGGTTCGTCTGGAGCCAGTCTCCGATGGCCTGCTGCCACCCGTCATCGAGTTGCAGGTACTGCACCGCGAGGCCCGTCCGCTGGGCCAGCCGCACGTTGTCCAGGAAGGCTGACTCGTCCACGCGGTCATAGAGGCCCGAGTACCAGGAACACCAGAGGCGGCAGGGATGCACCCGGGCGCCATGGCGCTCCGCCATCGCCCGGGCATGGGCCTGCAGGGTCCCATCGGGATGAGCGGCCCAGGTCCACAGGAGGGGTTCGAGGTCCCGACTGGACCCCGGGTCCTGCACCGCCTGGTCCATCAGGGCCCAGGCGATGGCCGATCGATCCGGCAGGGAGACCTCGACCTGGGAGAAGTGGCGCGCAGTACCGGTGAAGCCGAACAGCAGGGAGGTCCCATCGGGTTCCGCAAGGACCGTGAACCACTCCGACTGGACCTCCCCGGGGCGTCCGGAGAAGCGCGTTCCGGTGTTGAAGGTCATGTTCCGGACCGAGCGGGGCAGCAGGGCGAAGGGGACCCGCAGGAAACACTCCCGTTCCCGCATTCCGGGGACCAGGAATCCCGAAGGGGACGCGACGTTCCAGCCCATCTTGTAGAGGGCCACCGCGTGCCGGTCACGGCCGATCACGAGGCCGCCGGGCGTGCCCAGGCCGATCCGGTCCAGCGCCACGGGGCGGTCCCCGAGGTGGAGGAGCCGTGGATGCGCCACCACGCGCCCCTCTGCCAGGGTCCACCGGCAATCCATCCGCAGGCCGCCCCCGAGGGGCTGCACGACCCGCACCTCGTTGTCGCCGGGATGGACGTCGCAGTCCTCCGGCTCCTCCGGAAGGGCCGGCCGACCCTCGGCGAACCACCGCAGGCCCCGGAACTGGAAGCGCCCGTCCGAGGTCTGGACATGGACCTCCCCCGACGGGTCCACCCGCAGTTCCATGCCCCCATCCCGGGCCACCCACTGCGGCTCCATCCGTCCCTCCGTCCCTGCGGTGGTGTTCCTATCGCACGTTTCCCGCAAAAATCAATCCCGGAAGCGTCCGCGACGTCCCTGGAAGAGGGGAAGGTCCCCCGCGGAATCCCGGGCCACTGGGCGGGTCCCGGAGCGGGACCAGGGCCGGGACGTGGACGGGGGCTCGCTTACTCCCAGGAGATGACCAGGGGGGTCAGGGGATTCAGGAGGTCCGGGTGCCTGGGGATCACCCGGGCGGCGAATCCCATTCTTCCCGCACGCCGACAGGCCACCCGGGCGACGAAGAGGTGCTCGCTCCCCTGCTGGCCCGCCGGATCCGCCCGGATCACCTCCGCCTGCTGCACCTGCTGGTCGGGCCCCAGGGGGCCCATCCGGACCTCCACGGAGACCTCTTCGGGCTTCAGGTCTCCCAGGGTGACGCGGATGGGGATCTCCAGGGCCTGCCCCAGGTCCACCTCCTCGACCCGAAAGTCGCCCAGGGTGACCCGGACCTGGCCCCAGGCGGCACTCACCCGGGCCCTCCAGCGGGCCAGGGCCTCCGGTCCCGCCGATCCCCCCTCGTGCCAGCGACGGCCCAGGAGATGACCCGGCAGGTAGGCCTGCTCCGTGTATTCCCGGAGCATCCGGTGGGTGTTGAACCGCCCGCCGATCTTCCGGATCGAGGCCTTCATCATGCGGATCCACTCCCGAGGCAACCCCGCCCGGTCCCGGTCGTAGAAGAGGGGCACGATCTCGCTCTCGAGCAGGTGGAACAAGGCCTCGGACTCCAGCCGGTCCTGCTCCTCGGCGTCGGGATGGACGGTGCCGTCCCCGATGGCCCAGCCCAGGTCGGGCTCGTAGCCCTCGTTCCACCAGCCGTCCAGCACCGAGCAGTTCAGGGCCCCGTTGGCCGCCGCCTTCATCCCCGAGGTCCCGGAGGCCTCCAGGGGACGCCGAGGGGTATTGAGCCAGACATCGACCCCCTGCACCAGGTACCGGGCGCCGTGCATGTCATAGTCCTCGAGGAACACCAGGTGGCCCGCCAGGCGGGGGTCCCGGGCAAAGGCCACCACCGACCGGATCAGTTCCTTTGCCGGGAGGTCCTGGGGGTGGGCCTTCCCGGCGAAGACGATCTGCACGGGGCGATCGGGATTGGTGAGCAGCCGGACCAGCCGATCCGGCTGGCGAAACAGCAGGCCCGCGCGCTTGTACGTGGCAAAGCGCCGGGAAAATCCCAGGGTCAGCACCGCCGGGTCCAGGACCTCCATCGCCGCCGTCTGAGCCGCGAGCCCGGCCCCCTGGCGCCGGGCCTGGGCCGTCATGCGTTTGCGGACGAAGAAGACCAGGCGTTCCTTGCGCACCTCGTGGATGCGCCACAACTCCGAGTCGGGGATCGTGTCCACCTTGTCCCAGAGTCCCGCATCCCCCGGGTCCTCGGCCCACCGGGGTCCCAGGTAGCGCAGGAACAGGTCCGCCATGTCGTGACTGACCCAGGTCCGCGTGTGGATCCCGTTGGTCACGTGGTGCAGGGGGACCTCCGCCGCCGGCAGCCCGGGCCAGAGGTCCTTCCACATCTCCCGGGCCACCTCGCCATGAAGGGCGCTGACCCCGTTGCTGAAGGCCGCGGTGTGCAGCGCCAGCACGGTCATGCCGAAGGAATCGCCGCTCTGGGGACCGTCCTTTCCCATGGCCAGCAGCCGATCCGGCGTCAGCCCGATCTCCTGGGCCATCGGCCCCAGGTAGCGCAGCACGAGGCCCTGGTCGAAGACCTCGTTGCCTGCCGGGACCGGCGTGTGGGTGGTGAAGACGCTGGTGGCCCGGACCACCTCCAGGGCGGCCTCCAGCGACAACCCCTCCTCCCGGATAAGGTGGCGCAGGCGTTCCAGGACCAGGAAGGCCGAGTGCCCCTCGTTCATGTGGTAGACCGTCGGGGCGTAGCCCATCTCACGGAGGGCCCGGACCCCGCCGATCCCCAGCAGGATCTCCTGGCGGATGCGCATGTCCCGATCCCCCCCATAGAGGGTCGAGGTGACCTCCCGCTGGCGAGGGGAGTTCTCGGGGAGATTGGTGTCCAGCAACAGCAAGGGCGTGCGCCCGACCTGGACCCGCCAGATCCGGGCCGTCACCGTCTCCCCGGCCAGGTCCACCCGAACCGTCCGAGGCCGTCCCTGGGCGTCCCTCTCCTGATGGACGGGCATGTTGTACCAGTCATTGTCCGGGTAGTCCTCCCCCTGCCACCCGTCGGGGTTCAGGACCTGCCGGAAGTAGCCCTTCTGGTAGAGCAGCCCGATGCCGACCAGCGGAAGCCCCAGGTCCGACGCGGTCTTCAGGTGGTCCCCCGACAGCACCCCAAGCCCGCCGGAGTAGATCGGGAGCCCCGCATCCAGGCCGTACTCGGTGCTGAAGTAGGCCACCAGGAGGTCCTTCTCGGGCCCGTGTTGCCGCTGGAACCATCCCGGCATGGCCAGATCCCGCTGGAACCGCTCGTGGACGCGGTTCAGCGTCGCCACGAACGACTCGTCCCGGGCGAGTTCCTCGAGGTGTGCCTGGGGAATCCGACCCAGCATCGCCACCGGATTCTGGTGGCACTCCTCCCAGAGCACCGGGTCGACCCGGATGAACAACTGGATGGCGTCCCAGTTCCAGGAATACCAGAGGTTGTTGGCCAGGTTCCACAGAGGCTCCAGGGGCCCCGGCAGGCGGGGCCGAACCTGGAAGGAATGGATCTTCATCGTTGCCTCGCTCCAATCAACATCGAGCGTCTTTCGCCCGCGGGCGATAGGGAACCCCAGGTCGGCCTTCCGGTCAAGAGGGACGACGCCCTGGAACCACCGAGGCTCCCTTCAGGGACCCCGACGGCGCCGGAAAACAAGGCACCTCCCGGAGGTCACCAGGCCCGCTGTCCACCGTAGAGGGCCCGGGAGCGCCGACTCTCCCGGCGCATGATGTAGGAGACCCGCCGGGCGTAGCGCTCCCCCACGGCGCCGACCAGCATGCCCTCGTTGTAGTGGGCGACCCACCATGGGGGTTCCGTCAGCGACGAGGCTCGACGTTGCTGGACGTAGGCCAGGATCGTGATCCCGGCCCGGATGTTGGCATGCCGATCCAGCAGGTCGTCGCAGGACCCGAGGCCCAGGGACTCCTTCCAGGCTCGACAGTTCACCTGGAAGCGCCCGTAGTTGCCCTGGGAGACGACCCGGTCCCTTCGGCCTCCGGCCTCGGGGATGTTGCCCGTCTCGGCCCGGGCAACGGCCAGCGCCACGTGGGGATTCACCCCCTGGACCAGGGAGACCAGCACGATCTCCGTCTCGGGGGACCACCGAGCCGGGGCCAGGGGCCCCTGGGCCGCAGCGGCCACGGCAGCCGTCAGCAACAGGATTGTCAACATGACCTCTCCTCCCCCGCCTGTCGAGCATCACGAGGACACCCGGCCCGACGGGACGTCGCGGGGTCGGCCAGACCGGACCCCGGGACCGTTGGAGGCATTGTAGCCATTTCCTCGGGTTTGACCAGGGGGGGCGGCTGGCGACTTGCCGGACCGGGGTTTTCAGGGGTAATGCGTGCCGGACCCGCTGCCCCGGAACGGGGCGCGACCCGAACACGAGGAGGAGGAACGTCATGGCGATGGTTTCCCTGCGGCAACTGCTCGATCACGCAGCCGAACACGGATACGGGGTCGGGGCCTTCAACGTCAACAACATGGAGCAGATCCAGGCGATCATGGAGGCGGCCCGGGAGACCGAGTCCCCGGTGATCGTCCAGGCCTCCCGAGGAGCCCGGAAGTACACCAACGACCGCTTCCTCTACCACCTGATGCTGGCGGCGGTGGAACTCTACCCGGAGATCCCCGTCGTGCTGCACCAGGACCACGGGAACAGCCCAGAGACCTGCGCCTCGGCCATCGAGAACGGCTTCACGTCGGTCATGATGGACGGCTCGCTCCGGGAGGACGGCAAGACCCCGGCCTCCTTCGAATACAACGTGGAGGTCACTCGGAAGGTCGTGGAACAGGCCCACCGGAAAGGCGTCAGCGTGGAGGGGGAACTGGGCGTGTTGGGCCACCTCTCGGGCCATGCCGGGGAGAAGGAGGACGGGCACGGCGCCGAGGGGGAACTTCGCCGGGAGGACCTGCTGACGGACCCGGATCAGGCGGCAGAGTTCGTGCGGCTGACGGGCGTGGATGCCCTGGCGGTGGCCATCGGGACCAGCCATGGGGCCTACAAGTTCACATCGCGCCCCACCGGGGACGTGCTGGCGATGGACCGGATCGAGGAGATCCACCGCCGCCTGCCGAACACCCACCTGGTGATGCACGGGTCCTCGTCGGTGCCCCAGGACCTCCAGGACCTCATCAACCGTTACGGCGGCCGGATGAAGCAGACCTACGGCGTGCCCATCGAGGAGATCCAGCGGGGCATCCGTCACGGAGTCCGGAAGATCAACGTGGACACGGACAACCGGATGGCCATCACGGCGGCGATCCGGAAGGTCTTCGCCGAGACCCCGGAGAAGTTCGACCCCCGGGACTACCTGGGGCCCGCCCGGGACATGATGAAGAAGGTGGTCGCCGAACGCATGGTCCAGTTCGGACAGGCGGGCCAGGCGCCCAGGATCCGGGCCATTCCTCTGTCGGAGATGGTGAAGTACTACGGGCTCTCCTGAGTTCCCGCCGGTCGCCGGGACGCCCCGGCCGCGCCTCCCCACCCCAGGGACTCCAGCATCTCCCGCGGTTCGAGTCCGAAGAGGGTCCTGGACCAGACGGCCACCGCGTCGGGGACGTCGGGGGAGAGGGCCAGGCAGCGCAGGTGGGCGTCGGCCTGGAGGTCCAGCGTCTCGGGGGCGGTTCCGTCGCACCACCGGGCCCGCCAGGCCTCCCGGAGCCGGTCCCGAAGTTCCTCCGACAGGCGCTGGGACCGGCCCTGGACCCAGTCCCGTCGGGGCGTCAGTTCCAGGGGATCCCGATGCAGTCCGATGTCGGGCCGATCCACGTCATGGGTCACGTCGGTCTCTTCGAGGGCATCGGAGACGCTGGCCCGAAACGACTGGTCCCCGAGGCGCATCGTGGCCTCCACCTGCAACCGCAGCGACTGGCGGATTCGGCGTCCGGAGAAGCGCAAAACCTGGGGCTCGATGCGGACCTTCTGGACCTCCCGGGTCCGGGGGCGGCACTCGGAACGGGTCTCGGTGACGGGAACCTGCCGACCGTTCTCCCACCGGGTCGTGGCGACAGGAACCTGGGTCCACTCGCAGTACTCCTCGAGGTCCGAATAGGGCACCTGGAGCACGTAGGGATGCTCCAGGGGGATGTCCTCGGACTCGCTCCGGGCCACCAGGGCCCCCCGGGCCTCGACGACGACCCGGGAGGCGCTGCGGGGATCGAACCAGGGAGTGGCCTGGAAGGCCTCGGAGATCCGATCCTTCAGGTCTCCCAGTTCCCCTTCTTCCAGGCCGGCCACGCGGAAGGCGCCCGTCTCCAGCACCCCGAACCGTCCCGTGGCCAGGGCCAGCCGAAAGGAGGAATCGAGAGTCTTCTGGACGCCGAAGACGGCGCAGTAGCGGGCCAGGAACTCGGCAAAGAAGGGCGCCCGGGGGGAGGCAAGGCGCCACAGGGCCTCGCAGTGGGTCGTTCCGGCCTGGACGACCTGCTCCTGCCGTGCATTCCACAGGCGAACGCCTTCGTAACCGTCCCCGAAGACATCCCGGTACTGTTCGAGGAAACGGGAAACGGCCAGAGGCCGGGTCCAGAGGGGTCGAAGTCGATCATCCAGTGCGGTGACCAGCAGCGCGGCCTCCTGGTCGTACTCGGGACCGGTGTCCGCCGGGATGGCCATCTCCCAGGCCCGAGCCTGGAGGACCACCCGCTTCATGCCGTCAAGGGCCTCGTCGAGGCTGCCTGAGAGCCGGAGGGACCGGACCCGCTGGAGGGCCTTGCGGACCCATCCGCTCCGAGCCCGGGAGAGCCCCCGCTGCAGGTCGCCATCCCCGGGCCGGCCCTCCAGGGCCTTCCGGTAGAAGGCCTCCGCCTCCCCGTAGGCCTCCTTGGCCAGCAGCGCCTCCCCGACCTGGTCTCTCCGGTCCGACGCGCCGGTGGTGGCGCATCCCGCAAGGGCCAGGATTGCCGCGACAACGACCCGTCTCATGGAATCCTCCTGGGCGATTCAGTCTCCCTGGAGGACGGTTTCCCGTCAAGGCAAGGGGGGACAGTCACCCCATGGCAACAGCCAACATCTCAATATCATTGCGGGATTACCGATGAACGGTGCACGACGCGAGACATCGGGAGGGATGGACTCGGGGCAACGGTCCCGGGGGACGTGCGGCTGGCACGACGAGGTCATCAATACCTGTGAATCTCGACAGTTACGTCAGATCAATCGGTGACTGTCCCCTTGCCAGGGCGGTCGGTGGGGGCTAGGCTTCAGGCATGGCGAGCGTCGATCCGCAGGCCGGCCCCAGGTGGCGATGGATGTGGCTGGCGATGGCCATGGGCGGATGGTGCTCCTGCGGCCCTCGGGGGCGGGAGGACCGTCTGGTGGAACCAGAAGAGGCGCCTCCCCGACCGTGGGTGATCGTGCCCGGTGCCCGGGTGCTCCCGGACGGGACCCCGTCGCCGGCCCTCCAGGACCGCCTCGCATGCGCACGGGACCTGCACCGCCTGGGCCTCTCCCGGAGGATCCTCGTCTCGGGCAATGCCGGGTCCCCCTGGGGGGACGAGACGGCCGTGATGCAACGATGGTTCCTGGGCCAAGGAGTGCCTCCGGAGGATATCGTGGTGGACCCGGAGGGCGTCCGGACGCTGGTCACCCTGGACCGGGCCGTCCGGGTCTTCGAAGTCTCGTCGGCCCTGGTCTGCAGCCAGGCCTACCACCTGCCGCGGATCCTCTTCCTGGCCCGGGCCGTGGGGCTGAAGGCCACGGCGGTGATCGCCTCGGGACACCCGGTCCCGATCCGGGACCGCCTCCGGGAGGTGCTGGCCCGGATCCGAGCGGCCATCGATGTGGCCCGAATCAGGATCCTCGGCAGGACCGGAGGACCTGGTCCCGGGTCTTCGGGCAGAAGGACTCCGGACCCAGGTAACTGTCCCAGAGCAACTCCTGGAACCGCTTGCCCTTCAGGGGAGGCCCCAGAGGACGGCCATCCTGGGTGACCCGGGTGCCTTCCCCCGGGACGTAGGTCATCTCGATCACCGTGCCGTCCCGGACCTCGGTGCGCATCATGGCGATGAAGGTCTCGGCCTGCTGCCGATCCGCTTCGGTGAGTTCCGGGGGCATCCGGGGCTCGGTGACCTTCCGGGTCTCCCCCTCCAGCCGCCGGGCCGAGACGGTCCGGACGAACTCCTGGCGAAGCACCTTGACCCGGTCGTCCCGGATCATCGCACCGGGGTCGCAGGCACCATCCTCGGTGTACATCCCCAGCACGAAGACGTCGAAGGTGTACTTCTCCCGCAGGCCAAGTCCGACCAGGTGCAGGGTCTTCCCGGCCCGTTCCAGCGTATCGGGAAAGACCCGGCCGTAACCCTCCCGTGCGTGGGCAACTGCGGACCACAGGACCATCGCCAGCAGCCATGCCGCCATCCGCTGCATCGACCGTTCCTCCTTGTGCCCGGCCCACCGGACTCGACGGCGCCCGGCGACCCCTGTCACGAACACCGGTCACAGGACCCGGGACAGCCAGCGTCGACTGGCCCGGTCCAGGGCCCGGCGATCAGGAACCCACCAGCGAATGCCGTGCGCGTCGGTCACCAGCACCCCCCGCTCCCGGACCAGACGGACGTGTTCATCGGCCGGAACCAGGAAGGATGCCTCCCCCCGATCGGTCTCCACCTCCCACACCGAGGGATAGTCCACCGGGGAGATGGAACGGACCCTGCGAATCACCGGCAGGAACTCCCACCGGGCAATCTCGGCCTCGACCAGGCGCCGATCGTCGCCCTGGAGCCGGTCCAGCCGGGGCACCGAGGCCACCTCCCGACCGTCGGCATCGCAGAAGGTCACCAGTCCGCCGGGGTCCGACAGGGGAAAGGCCCGGACAGGCATCACCCCGACCTCCTCGGTTCCGTCGGGCCTCCGGAGGACCAGGCGTCCCAGGGCATCGACGAAGACCTCGAAGTCCGGCCGCACCGGGTCCATCATGCCTTCCTCCGCTGCTCCTCCTGGTGGACCTGGGCCTCCCAGAGGGTCTTGTAGAGGCCTCCACCAGCCAGCAGGGCCTCGTGGGTCCCCTCCTCCACGACCCGCCCCCCCTCCAGCACCACCAGCCGGTCCGCCTTGCGCAACGTGCTCAGGCGATGGGCGATCGCGATGGTCGTCCGTCCCTGAACCAGGTGGTCCAGGGCCTCCTGGATCTCCATCTCGGTCCGCGTGTCCACCGACGACGTCGCCTCGTCGAGGACCAGGATCCGGGGGTCGATCAGGATGGCCCGGGCGATGCTGATCCGCTGCCGCTCCCCCCCCGAGAGGGTCTGTCCCCGCTCCCCCACGATCGAGTCGTAGCCCTCGGGCAACTGGAGGATGAAGTCATGGGCCCGAGCGGCCCGAGCGGCGGCGACGATCTCGTCCCGGGTCGCCTCGGGCCGTCCGTAGGCGATGTTGTCGGCGATGGTCCCGTAAAAGAGGAAGGGCTCCTGGAGCACGATGCCGATGTGGCGCCGGTAGTCCAACACGGTCATCGAACGCAGGTCGATGCCGTCCACCCGGATCGTGCCCTCGGTGGGGTCCCGGAAACGGCAGATCAGGTCCAGCAAGGTGGTCTTCCCCGCCCCGGTGGGCCCCACGATGCCCACCATCTCCCCGGGGCGGATGCGCAGGGTCACGTCCTCCAGGACCCGGCGGCTGCCGTAGCGGAACCCCACCCGGTCCAGTTCCACCTCGCCGCGGATCGAGGAGACCGCCACGGGTCTCGGGGGGTCCGGAACTCCCGGTGTCCGGTCCAGGACCTCGAAGATCCGCTGGGCACTGGCGGCGGCCCGCTGGGTCGATCCCCCCATCCGGGTCATCGCCTCGATCCGCGAGTAGAACCGGGCGATGTAGGCCAGGAAGGCCGTCAGGACGCCCACGGTGATCTGCTGGTCCCAGACCCGCCAGGCCCCAAAGGCCCAGGCAACCACCACCCCCAGCTGGTTCACCATCCCGACGGTGGGCCACAGGAAGGTCCACAGCCGGTTCACCTGGTTGTTGGTCGCCACGATCCGGGCATTGGCCTCCTCGAAGCGCCGGACCTCCCGGCGCTCCTGGGCGAAGGCCTTCACCACCTTGATCCCGGGAATCGTGTCGGCCAGCATCGCCGTCATCTCGGCCCAGGTGCGGCTGCTCCGCAGGAAGCCTTCCGACAGGCGCTTGCGGGTCGCCCAGGTGGTCAGGAAGACCATCGGCAAGGTCCCGAGGGTCGCGGCGGCCAGCACCGGGTCCATGTAGAAGAGCATTCCCGCCGACCCCACGAGCATCAGCAGGTCCGTGGTGAAGTCGGTCAGGGTGTCCGACAGGAAATAGCAGATCCGGTCCGTGTCGCTGCTGATCCGGGAGACCAGGTCCCCGGTTCGCCGGGCGGTGAAGTAGTCGATGGAGAGGGTCTGGAGATGGGCGTAGGTCCGGTTTCGAAGGCCCGCACTGACGCGCTCCGAGAGGCTGGCCAGGACCCATCCCTGGGCCCAGGACAGGAGCCAGGCCGCGACGGCCGCCCCGAGCATGCCGGCCAGCAGCCAGGGCACCCGGCCAAAGGTCGAGGTACCGCTCTCCCGGAGGGTCTCCAGCGACTGCCGGACCTCCTCCGGGCTCTTCGAGGCATCCTCGCGAATGCCCCGGGTCTGCTCCTGATAGGGGGTCAGGACCTCGTCCACCAGGGGCCAGGTGAGAAGCGGAGGCACCAGCCCGATGCCGGTCGATGCGAGCGTCAAAAGGACCCCAAGGGCCAGGGAGGCCAGATGGGGCCGGGCGAAGGGCAGCAACCGGAACAGCACGCCAACCCGAGGCTTCTCGACGGGAACCAGGTCCTCCGGTTCCCCGCCCTCCTCGCCGGGCATCCCCGGGGCTGCCCCCTCCCCTTCAGGGCCGTGGCGCCGGAAGTCCTCGACAAATCGCCCCACGTCCCGGGCCACGGCCACCGTGTAGTGCCAGCGCCCCAGCAGACGGTCCCGGGAACGGGCCTCCAGCGTCCCGAGTCCGGCGCGGTCCCGGCCTGCCAGTTCGACGATGTCGCTCCGGGAAAGGCGCCGGATGTCAACACCGCCGCCGTCGTCGGCCTCGACGGCCACCAGTTCCCCGGCGGTCAGGGCCAGCAGGGTCCCCCGGAAGCGCCGTCGGGAGTCCAGGTCCAGCCAGAGGGTCCGCGCCGGCAGGCTCCCCAGGGTCCTCGCCAGCGCCTGCTGCAAGGCCTCCCGGGAATTCCGGGTTCCGTGCTCCTTCCCAGTCACGAGCCGCCCTGGTGCCACCCGGGGCCAGTGTACACGGGAAGATGGCGGCGCTCCACCCTCGGAGTGCGTGGCGGAGGGCCCCGGACCGTCAAGTCCGGGACTGGCGGGTCGCGAGGTCGAACAGGCGGTTGACCTCGTTCCAGTTCACGACTTGCCACCAGCCCTGGATGTAGTCGCCCCGACGATTCTGGTACTTCAGGTAGTAGGCGTGCTCCCAGACGTCCAGTCCCAGGATGGGCGTGCCCTTCACCTCCGCCACGTCCATCAGGGGGTTGTCCTGATTCGGCGTGGAGGTCACGACCAGTCGCTTCTCGGGGGTCACGACCAGCCAGGCCCATCCGGACCCAAAGCGCTTCAGGCCCGCCTCGGTGAACTGCTTCTGGAAGGACTCCAGTCCGCCAAGGTCCCGATCCATCGCCGCCAGCAGGGCCTGAGACGGCACCCCGCCCTTCCCGGCCGGGGCCATCAGGCGCCAGAACAGGTCGTGGTTGTAGTGGCCACCGCCGTTGTTGCGCACCGCCGGTCCATGCTTCGAGACCTCCCGGAGCAACGAGAGGAGGTCGCGGCCCTCGAGGCCCTGGGACCGGACCGCGGCATTGAGGTTGTCCACGTAGGCCTTGTGATGGCGCCCGTGATGGATCTCCATCGTGGCCTTGTCCACATAGGGCTCGAGGGCATCGAAGGCATAGGGAAGCGGGGGAAGCGCGAAGGGATCGGCCGCCGCCGCCGCGGGGATGGCGACGACCGCCGCAGCCAGAGGCCCGGAGAGGTTGTTCACGGCGTTCATGGTAGGGTCTCCTTTTCAGTTGAGAACGTTTATCAAGTAAGTCCCCTTCCCGGCCCGGTCAAGTCCCTGCCGGCAACCAAAGGAGACGCGGGTCGTTTGTGTCCCGGAAAGTCCAGGCGTAAGATTGCGTCCCGATTCCGAGGCCTGTCTCGTTCACAGGAGAGGACGGATGAAGGTCTTGAGGATGCGGGCACTCCGAGGGCCGAACTTCTGGTCTCGGCGGACCTGCATGGAAGCCCTGGTTGACCTGGAGGAACTGCGGGACTCGCCCAGCAACTCCCTCCCAGGGTTCAACGATCGCCTGCTTCGCTGGCTGCCCTCCCTGGAGGAGCATCGATGCGGCGTCGGGGAACGGGGAGGGTTCGTGCTGAGGCTCCGGGAGGGGACCTGGATGGGCCATGTGCTGGAGCACGTGGTGCTGGAACTCCAGAGCCTGGCCGGAACCCCGGTGGGCTTCGGCAAGACCCGAGAGACCTACGACCCGGGCATCTACAAGGTCGCCTTTCGATACCGAGACGAGGCCGTGGCTCGAGCGGCCTTCCAGGCGGCCATGGACCTCTTGAAGGCGGCCATCGACGACCGCCCCTTCGACATTCAGGCCACCCTGGGGAACCTGCGGGACCAGGTGGACCGACACTGGATCGGCCCCTCGACCCGGGCCATCGCCGAGGCCGCCGAGGCCCGGGACATCCCGTGGCAGCGTCTCAATGAAGGGAACCTGCTGCAACTGGGCCACGGAGCGAAGGCACGCCGCGTCTGGACCGCGGAAACGGACCGGACCTCGGCCATTGCCGAGACGATCTCCCGGGACAAGCACCTGACCCGATCCCTGCTTGCGGCAGCAGGGGTTCCGGTCCCGGAGGGACGCGTCGTGGGCAGCCCCGAGGAGGCCTGGGAGGTCGCCTCGGAGGACATCGGCCTCCCGGTGGTGGTGAAGCCGGTGGACGGGAACCACGGGCGAGGCGTGTGCCTGGACCTCCGGACGCGGGAGGAGGTGCTGGAGGCCTGGCGTCTGGCCGAGGCCGAGGGGTCCGGAGTGATGGTGGAGCGCTTCATCCCGGGCGTCGAGCATCGCCTGCTGGTCGTCGGGTCGAAGGTCCAGGCGGCCGTCCGCGGAGAGATCGCCTGGGTGGTCGGTGACGGGACCTCGACGATCCAACAGTTGATCGACGCCCAACTGAATCAGGTCCCCTGGCGGGGAACCCAGGAGGACGCTCCGTACAATCTCATTCGCCTGATCGATGACCCGGTCTGCCTCTTCGACATGCGCCGCCAGGGCCTGTCGGGACCCGATGCCATTCCGGCTGCAGGGCAGCGGGTGATGGTGCAGCGGAACGGCAACGCCATCCACGACTGTACTGACCACGTCCATCCGGACGTTGCGGCGACGGCAGTGCTGGCCGCCAGGGTCATCGGCCTGGACATTGCGGGGATCGATCTGGTGGCCGAGGACATCTCCCGTCCCTTGCAGGAACAACAGGGGGCGGTCGTGGAGGTCAACGCGGGCCCCGGGCTCCTGATGCACCTGCGTCCGGCAACGGGAACCCCGCGCCCCGTGGGGGAGGCCATCGTCGACTGGGTCTTCCCGAACGGCCAGAACGGCCGAATCCCTGTGATCTGCATCACCGGAAACCGCTGGAGACACCTGGCGACCCGGATGGTGGCCAGCATCCTGGAAGGCACGGGACAGCGCCTGGGAATCGCCTCCAGCGATGGGGTCCGGGTCGGCAGGCGGATGCTGGACCCGTCGCCGCGGGCCGATTCCCTGGGGGCCCGGAAGGTGCTTCGAAACCCCCAGGTGGACCTCGCCCTGCTGGAGGCCGACCCGGAGGGCATCCTCCGGGAGGGATTGGGCTTCGATCGGTGCCGGATCGCGGTGGTGACCGACGTGGGCGAGCCCGAAGGGCTGGAGCGGGAATCCATCCGGACCTCCGACGATTTCTACGGCGTGCTGCGGTGTCCCGTGGATGTCGTGTCGGCGCTGGGCTATGCCGTGCTCAACGCCGAGGACCCCCAGGCGGCCGACATGGCCCGCCTCTCCGATGGAGGCGTCATCCTGTTCGCCCGGGACGCCGAGGCGCCGTCGCTGCAGGATCACCGGCAACGGGAGGGACTGGTGGTCACGCTCCGCGAGGGCCGCCTGATGCTCCAGGACGAGTCCGAAACGGACCTTGGTCGGATCGGCCCCGAGGACCCCACCCCGATCCTGGCTGCCGCGGCCACGGCCTGGGCCCTGGGCCTGGACCCGGAGACCATCCGGACCGGCCTGCAACCCTGGATGGAGGAGGCCGCCCCATGACGGTCGAGCGCATCCGGGCCCTTCACGGACCCAACATCTGGTCTCGACACCCAGTGATCGAGGCCATGGTCACCCTGGACCCACAGGAACTCCCGGGGGGCGACGCCTCGGCGATGAACGAGCACGGCCGGGACCTGCTGGCCGCACTGGAAGGCACCAACGGGGGAACCATTCTTCCACGAACGCCGGCGCACCTGCTGGGGCGAATCGCCCTGGGATTGATGGTCCGGGCCGGGTGTCCCGTGTCCTTCTGCAAGGTCGTCCCGGCCAGACCGGACCGCACTTTCCGCGTGGTCGTGGAGTACGTGGACGAGGAGGTCGGACGGCTGGCAATGGACCTGGCGCAGAAGGCCTGTCGGGAATGTGCCTCCGGGGGATTCCTGGACGTCACCATGCTGGTCGATGAGGTCCGTTCCCTCGACGAGGAGGTTCGACTGGGCCCCAGCACGGGGGCCATTGTCCGAGCCGCCCGAAAGCGGGGCATCCCGGTCCAGCGCCTGACCCGGGGGAGTCTGGTCCGCCTGGGCTGGGGGGTCCGACAGCGGAGGATCCTGGCCGCCGAAACGGACCACACGCCGGCCATCGCCGAGGGCATCGCCCAGGACAAGCAGTTGACCAAGGACCTGCTGGCTGCCGGAGGGGTCCCGGTCCCCGAGGGGCGGTCGGTCGAGAGCCCGGAGGAGGCCTGGCACGCTGCACTGGAGGTCGGTTTCCCGGTCGTGGTGAAGCCCCGAAACGGCAACCAGGGCAAGGGCGTCAGCGTGAACCTCTCCCGGCGGGAGCAGGTCGAGGAGGCCTTCCGAGTCGCACGGGCCTTCGATGACACGGTGCTGGTCGAGCGCTATGTCCACGGGCACGACTACCGGTTGCTGGTCGTTGGGGACCGGATGGTGGCCGCGGCCCGGCGGGATGCCCCGGTGGCGGTCGGTGACGGGGTGCGATCTGTCCGGGCCCTGGTGGAGAAGATCAACGCCGACCCCCGACGGAGCGAGGGCCACGCGACGTCCCTGAGCAAGGTGCGGCTGGATGACATCGCCCTGGCACTGCTGTCGCAACAGGGGCTGACCCCCGACTCGGTGCCGGAACCGGGACAGGAGGTGTTGCTGCGGCGCAACGCGAACCTGAGCACTGGCGGCACGGCCACGGACGTCACCGAAGAGGTGCATCCGGACGTGGCAACGCAGGCCGTCGAGGCGGCCCACATGATTGGCCTGGACATCTGCGGCGTGGACATCATCGCCCCCCGGATCGACCGTCCGCTCCAGGAGACCCGGGGGGCGGTCGTGGAGGTCAATGCCGCCCCAGGGCTGCGCATGCACCTGGACCCCTCCTATGGCAAGGGACGACCGGTGGGGGAGGCCATCGTGTCGTTGCTCTTCGGGCCGGGGGACGACGGCCGGATCCCCGTGGTGGCGGTCTCCGGAACCAACGGCAAGACGACCACGGTCCGCCTGGTGACCCACATTCTCTCCGCGATGGGCCGCACGGTCGGCATGACCTGTTCCGACGGCATCTCCATCGGCGCGAGGCTCATCGAGCGTGGCGATTGCAGTGGGCCCCGGAGCGCCCGGAACGTCCTGTCCCACCCCGACGTGGAGGCGGCGGTGCTGGAGACCGCCCGGGGAGGGATCCTCCGGGAAGGCCTCGGGTTCGATTTCTGTGACGTCGCGGTGGTCACCAACGTCGGACAGGGGGACCACCTGGGCCTCGCCTTCATCGACAGCGTCGAGGACCTGGCGGTCGTGAAACGGGTCATCGTGCAGGCCGTGGCCCCCCATGGCACGGCGGTGCTCAACGCGATGGACCCCCTGGTGGTCCGAATGGCCGACGCCTGCCGGGGGTCGGTGCTCTACTTCGCCACGGACCCCGCCAACCCGGTGCTTCAACGGCACCGGGCCCGGGATGGGCGCGCCCTCTTCCGGGACGGTGATTCCCTGCGGGCCGTCCGGGGAGACGACGACGAGATCGAGGTCCCCCTGTCCCGGATCCCCCTGACCCGGGAGGGTCGCCTCCCCTTCCAGGTCGAAAATGCCATGGCGGCCATCGGGGCCTGCTGGGCCCTGGGGGTCCCCTGGGAGGTCATTCTTCAAGGGCTCGCCACCTTCCAGAGCACGCCGGCAATGACCCCTGGGCGCTTCAACTGGATGGAGTGGAACGGGGCGACGGTGATCGCCGACTACGGCCACAATCCCGATGCCATCGAGGCCCTCACCCGGGCCATCGCGAACCTGCCGGCCGGCAAGCGGGTCGTCGTGATCAGCGCTGCCGGGGATCGACGGGACGTGGACATCGTCCGCCAGGGACAGATCATCGGGGCCTTCTTCGACGAGGTGGTGCTCTACCAGGACCGCTGCCAGCGGGGACGGGCCGACGGCGAGGTGATCGCCCTGCTGCGCCAGGGGCTCCAGGGAGCGCCTCGGGCCCGGGTCGTCGCCGAGGTCCGAGGAGAGTTCCAGGCCATCGACACGGGGCTCTCCCGGCTGGGGTCTGGAGACGTGGGGCTGATCCTGATCGACCAGGTCGAGGAATCCCTGGCCTATCTGCAGCAGAAGCTCCAGGGGACCGGAACGGCCCCCGTTCGCCCGAAGGTCCCTCCGGAGTGAATGTCGTCGGAACTCGCGGCCCTCGTCAGAACGGATCGAATCCGCCACCGTCGAAGAGGTCTCGCCGAAGGTCCTGGAAGAGTTCCCGGAGCGTGTCGTAGTGCTGCTGCTCCCACTCGGCCAGGAACCGGTAGAAGTCCCGGACCTCGGCCTCGGCTGCCTCCTGAGCCTGCCCCTGGAACAGGGCGATGGCGTTGGACTCCAGCGTCAGGCCGATGGAGAGGGCCGAGACCTCGAAGGTGGCCTCCCGGGCCTGGGCACGGAACCGATCCGTGAGCACGCGGTCCACGAAGACCCGGGCACCGGGGTCGGATCGGGGAACCAGGAACGCGGCGGCCCCCTCCCGATCATGGCGGGCGGCGATGTCCTTCAGGAAGGCCTTGTGCTGGACCTCGTCCCGGGCCAGTCGCTCGAAGACCTCCCGGACGGCGTCCTTGTCGGTCCGCTGGGCCACCATCGAGTAGAAGGTCAGGCCGTCGTTCTCGATCTGCCAGGCCCGGGACAGGATCTCGCGAATCTCCGGTCGCATGGTCACCTCCTTCGACCCGACGCCCTTGTGGGCTCAGCGGTCCCCCGGCAATCCGTCCCGGGTCGCCGTCGGTTCGGCCGGCCGCACGGCCGCCGCAGGGGTCAGCCAGGCCAGTGCCCCGGTGGGACAGAAGGGGACGCACCGGGGATCGCCGCCGCAGAGGTCGCACTTGGCCACCTCGTGGCGCCCCTCGTCCCAGTGCATGTTTCCAAAGGGGCAGGCCACGACGCACATCCGGCATCGGATGCAGGTCTCCTGGGAGACCTCGATGGCACCGGTCCGCAGGTTCCAGGACAGGGCCCCCACCGGACAGACGGCCAGGCAGGCGGCATCGTCACACTGGAGGCACACGACCGGAGTCCCGGCCTCGGGCCCCCGGCGGAAGATGTGGATCCGGCTCTGGGCAGGGCGGCCGTCGCTGCCGTGGGCGAAGGAACAGGCCAGTTCGCACTTGCCGCAGGCGATGCAGGACTGCGGTGTCACCCGGTAGATGCGGTCCATCGTCTCCCCTCTGGTCTCCCCGGCCTCCCGGGTCTGCGTCCTCACGAGGCGGCGTTCCCCGTCGGCCCCTCTCCCAGTCTCACCGTGGTCGCGGCCATGTCGCGCCGCCTGCACGAATCGCACACCTCGAACTCCGCCTCGGGCCACCCCATCCGGCGGGCGTACCACGCGGCCTGGGCCTTCGTGACGTGGGCCCGGCCGCACCGGGGACACCGGACCATCTCGAAATCCCGGTTCCAGATCCGGCGCCGGTCGGGACCCGACTCGAAGCGGATGAAGCCTGTCGGACAGATCTCGGCACAGGCCAGGCACCCCACGCAGGCCTCCGGGGGCTCGTGGAACGGCGGCGCAACGACTCGCCCGGCGCCCCGATCGGCGGTCCCGATGGCCGAGTGGCCCAGGCGGTCGCAGATCCGGACGCAGAGGCCGCACAGGATGCAGTCCGTCGGCTCCGGATTCGGCTCGTAGGAGGTCCGCTCGATGCCGTACTCCCGGGCCAGGCGCTGAATCAGGGGCGTCCGAGGCGAGCGGGCCAGCAGCAGGTCCAGCACGACCCGCCGGGTCTCGATCACCCGGTCAGACCGGGTATCGACGATCAACCCGTCCTCGACCGGGTAGAGGCACGAGACCACCATCTTCCGCCAGCCGTCCCACTCGGGCCGGGTCACGTCCACCACGCAGAGTCGGCAGCCGCCGTATGGCTCCACCGCCGGGTGATCGCAGAGCGTCGGCACCGACACCCCGGCCTGCCGGCAGGCCTGGAGCAGGAAGGTCCCCGCCGGGGCCTCCACCCGCCTTCCGTCAATGGTCAGCGTGGCCATGAATCGCCTCCTCCCTCCCGCCCCGAGGCAGGAACTCGATGCAGTTCTCGGGGCAGACGTCGTAGCAGGACCCGCAGGAGATGCACTTCTCGGGCAGGATCCGGTGCTTCTGTCGGGGCCGTCCCTCGATGGCCTCCACCGGGCAGACCTTCGTGCACTGGTGGCAGCCGGTGCAGGGGTCCTCGATGATGCGGTAGGTCGTCAGGGTCCGGCAGATCCCCGCAGGGCAGGCCTTGCGATCGATGTGGGCCTCGTACTCGTCCCGGAAGTAGCGCAGGGTCGAGAGGACCGGGTTCGGGGCCGACTTGCCCAGTTCGCAGAGGCTCCCCAACTGCATTCCCCGGGCCAGGCGCTCGATCCGCTCGATGTCGCCGGGCCGTCCCCTGCCCTCGCAGAGGTCGTCGAAGATGTGGAGCATCTGCCGCAGGCCCTCCCGGCACGGCACGCACTTGCCGCAGGACTCCTCCGACAGGAACTTCAGGAAGTAGCGGGCGACGTCCACCATGCAGGTCCGGTCGTCCATCACGATCATGCCGCCGGACCCCATCATGCTGCCGTTCTCGGTCAGCACCTCGTAGTCCACGGGCAGGTCCAGTCTGTCGGCCGGCAGGCACCCGCCCGAGGGGCCCCCGGTCTGGACGGCCTTGAAGGGTCGGTCCTTCAGGATCCCGCCACCGATGTCGAAGATGATGCGCCGGAGCGATTCGCCCATCGGCAGTTCGATGAGGCCGGTGTTCTTGACCTTCCCCACCAGCGAGAAGGCCTTGGTCCCCCTGGACTTCGCGGTGCCGTAGGCGGCGAACCACTCGCCGCCGTGGGTCAGGATCGCCCCGACGTCGGCCCAGGTCTCGACGTTGTTCAGCACCGTGGGTAGATCGAAGAGGCCCCGGTCGCTGGCGTGGATGTACTTGGCCCGAGGCTCCCCGACCTTGCCCTCGATGCTCCGCATGAGGGCCGACGACTCGCCGCAGACGAAGGCCCCGCCCCCCCGGCTCACCCGGAGGTCGAAGTCGAAGCCACTGCCGAGGATGTCCCGCCCCAGGAGGCCCCGTTCCCGGGCATCCTCGATGGCCTTCTGGACATGGACCACCGCCAGAGGGTACTCGTCCCGGACGTAGATGTAGCCCTCGTGGGCCCCGACGGCGTAGGCGCCGATGATCATCCCCTCGAGGACGCTGTGGGGGTCCCCCTCCAGGATGCTGCGGTCCTTGAAGGCCCCCGGGTCCCCCTCGTCGCCGTTGCAGAGGACGAACTTCCGGTCCCCCCGGGCCTTCCGGGCCGCGGCCCACTTCCGGGCCGTCGAGAACCCGGCCCCTCCACGCCCCCGGAGACCCGCCTTCCGGACCTCCTCGATCACCTCCTCCGGCGTCTTCTCGAAGAGGGCCCTCACGAGCCCCCCGTAGGCACCCAGGGCCAGGGCGTCGTCCAGGTCCCCGGGGTCCAGGCGGCCAATGTTCCGCATCGCGATCCGGGTCTGGTGGCGATAGAAGGGAATCTCCTCGTAGCGGGCCACCGGAGTCCGGGTGTTCGGGTCCCGGTAGAGCAGCCGTTCCACCACCTCGCCCCGGCCGATCGTCTTCTCCAGGATCTCGGGAACGTCCCGGGCCTGGACCCGCGTGTAGAGGATCCCCTCGGGCTGGATGACCACCAGCGGACCCCGCTGGCAGAAGCCGTGGCACCCGGTCGTCTTGGTATAGACCCCCAGGCCCGTCTGCAGCCCCTCGGCCTCGATCCGGGACCGGAAGGCCTCGGCGACCGCGGCGGATCCATTGGCCAGGCACCCGGTGCCGCAGCAGACCCAGATGTCCCGGGTCCGGGCCTCCCGGCGATCCCGGGCCGCGGCCACCGCCTCCTCGAAGTGCTGCCTCGACGCGATCCGCATGGCTACTCCTTGGGCTCCAGGTAGTCCCCGACCGAGGCCGGCCGCACACCGCCGTGGTATCGGTCGTTGACGATCACCACCGGAGCCATCGCGCAGGCCCCGACGCAGTTGACGGTCTCCAGCGTGAATCCCAGGTCCGCCGTCGTCTCTCCCGGCCCGATGCCCAGGCGCCGGTGCACCTCGTCGATGATCTGGGGCGCGCCCCGGATGTGGCAGGCGGTCCCGGTGCAGACCTTGATCACGACCTTCCCCTTGGGAGTCAGGCTGAAGGCCCGGTAGAAGGTCGAGACCTGGAAGACCTTGGACAGGGGGACCCCTAGTTCCCTGGCGACGCGCTCCAGCACCTCGCAGGGGAGATAGTGATAGGCCCGCTGCACGTCCTGGAGCACCTGGATCAGGGACGGCTCCTCCCGGGGATACCGCTGCAGGATCTCCTCCAGGGGGGCCAGGTCCACGCAGGCCACCGCACGGCTCGAATGCTCCATCGTCTCCCTCACATCCCCGGCGCCGCCGGGCGATCCCGTCCTTCCACGCACCGCCGCGCCTCGCCAAACCCGGCCTGGAGGCACTGGAGATTGACGTCCACCAGGGCAGGCTTCCGGGCGAAGGTCTCCCGGACCAGGGCCTCCACCTGGGTCATCGGAACCACCTCCGTGGCCCCGACGAAGGCCCCCAGGGCCACCATGTTGGCGCCCTTGGGATTGCCCAGGGCATTGGCCAGGTCGTTGGCGGCCACCGGCACCACCACCACGTCGGTCCGGCGGCACTCCCGGTTCACCAGCGAGGTGTTGTAGAGGATGACGCCCCCGGGACGCACGGCGTCCTCGAAGCGGTCCAGCGAGGGCAGGTTCAGGGCCAGCAGGGCCCGGGGGCGCTGCACCACCGGCGACCCGACGGGCCGGTCCGAGATCACCACCGTGCAGTTCGCCGTGCCACCCCGCATCTCGGGGCCATAGGAGGGGAACCAGGAGACCTCCTTGCCCTCCTTCATCCCGGCGTAGGCCAGCATCTTGCCGATCAGCAGGGCGCCCTGGCCGCCGAATCCCGCGATGACCATCTCGTACTGCATCGGCCGTCCCCTCCTGCCTCACTCCCGACCCAGGGGCCTCGGGGCCCGGTCCCCGCCGTCGGGGGTCTTGAAAACCCCCAGGGGGTAGTAGGGCACCATGTTCTTCTCGACCCAGGCGCAGGCCTCGTGGGGAGGAATCCCCCAGTTGGTCGGGCAGGTCGAGAGGAGTTCCACGAGGCTGAAGCAGCACCCCTCCACCTGGTACTGGAAGGCCCGGCGCACCAGGCGGCGGGCCTCCACGACGTGGAGCGGCGTGTGCACGGCCCCCCGGGCGATGAAGGCCGGGGTCCGCAATGCGCTGACCAGTTCGGCGATCCGGAGGGGATGGCCCGCCAGGGAGACGTCCCGCCCCAGGGGGGAGGTCGTCGTGACCTGACCGGGCATCGTGGTCGGGGCCATCTGGCCGCCGGTCATGCCGTAGATGGCGTTGTTGACGAAGATCACCGTGACCTTCTCGCCCCGGTTGGCGCAGTGGAGGATCTCGCTGAGGCCGATGGAGGCCAGGTCCCCGTCTCCCTGGTAGGTGAACACGACCAGATCCGGCCGGCCCCGCTTGATCCCGGTGGCGACCGCCGGTGCCCGACCGTGGCTCGCCTCGTGCATGTCCGTGTTGAAGTAGTTGTAGGCCAGCACCGCGCACCCGACCGGGGAGACGCCGACGGTCCGCTCCCGGACCCCCAGTTCGTCCAGCACCTCGGCGATCAGGCGGTGGATCACCCCGTGGGTGCATCCCGGGCAGTAGTGGGTGATGACCTGCCGCAGGGACTCGGGGTGGCCGAAGACCGGGGCGCGGGTCCGTTCCGACGCTGCTGCCGGGGTCTCTTCCAGCACCGCGGGACTAGACATCTGCCACCTCCTGCGAACGCCCCTCCAGCACCTCGACCATCCTGTTTGCGGCCTCCTCCGGCGAGATCAGGTGGCCCCCCGTCCGCCCGTGGAAGTGGACCGGCCGGGACCGCCCCAGAGCCAGCCGGACGTCCTCCAGCATCTGTCCCGCCGACAGTTCCAGCACCAGCACCGCCCGGGCCTTCTCTGCCGCCGCGGCCAGTTCCCGGTACGGATAGGGATAGAGGCTGATGGGGCGGAACAGGGCCACCCGGCGCCCCTGCTCCCGGAGTTCCTCGATGGCGCTGAGGGCCACCCGGGCCACCGTGCCGTAGGCCACCACCAGGAGGTCGTAGTCGCCCTCCTCGAAGCGCATCTGGAAACGCCGCTCCCGTTCCCGGATCTGCCGGTACTTCTGCTGGAGGTGGCGGTTGTGGGCCTCGAGGGTGTCGGCGTCCAGGTAGAGGCTGTTGATGACCGCCCGGGGCCGATCGCCCTTCCAGCCGGTGGAGGCCCAGGTCTTGGGCGGCAGGTCCGGGGCCGGGGGCCGTTCGTCGGGCAGTTCCACCGGCTCCATCATCTGGCCGATCAGGCCGTCACCCAGGACCATCACCGGAGTCCGATAGCGGTCGGCGATGTCGAAGGCCTCCATCGTCAGGTTGGCCGCCTCCTGCACCGACCAGGGACCCAGCACCGGCACCCGGTAGTCCCCGTGGCCTCCCCCCTTGGTGGCCTGGAGATAGTCCGCCTGGGACGGCAGGATGCCTCCCAGGCCCGGCCCCGCCCGCATGATGTTCACGATCACCACCGGGAGTTCCGCCCCGGCCATGTAGGAGACGGCCTCCTGCATCAGGCTGATCCCGGGGCTCGACGAGGAGGTCAGCACCCGGACCCCGGCTCCGGAGGCCCCATAGAGCATGTTCGAGGCGGCCACCTCCGACTCGGCCTGGACGTAGGTCCCCCCGACCTGCGGCAGGCGGTGGGAGAGATACTCGGGGATCTCGTTCTGGGGGGTGATGGGATAGCCGAAGAAGAGGCGGCAGCCGGCCCGGATGGCCGCCTCCGCGATGGCCTCGGTCCCCTTCATGAGTTTTCTGGCCATGACGCCTCGCCCTCAGTAGCGGAAGTAATGCACCAGGGTCCCGTTCACCTCCATCGAGAGGGCGACGTCGGGACAGGTGATGCAGCAGACACGGCAACCGATGCAGTGGCGCTGCCGGGCCACCTTCACGAAGAAGTAGCCCTTGGCATTGAGGTCCCGGCCCATCTCCAGCACCTGCCGGGGACAGGCCCGGACGCAGAGTTCGCATCCCTTGCAGCGATCCGGCTCCACGACGATCCGAGGCATGTTGCCTCCCTCCTGGCCCCGACCGGGGCCCGTTCAGCGCAGCACGAACAGCGGCCCGCTCCGGGGCACCCGGGGCCCCTCGATGGGGGGCTGGACGACCCGCCGCAGGGACAGGACCCCGCATCCGGGATTGTCGGGGGCCAGGTCCTGCTCCCGCCCCGCCTCGACACCGACCCCCACGACGGGCACCCCCAGCATCCCGGCGGTCCGGCGGGCCATCTGGAGCCCCTCTTCGACAACCTCCCGGGTCGTCCGGTCCATCAGGTGGGTGTTGGAAAAGACCCCCGTCATCCTGAGCCGCGAGACCTGCTCGATCTCCCGGGCCATCGCCACCGCCGACTCGGGGTCCGGCGTGAAAGGGCGCCGGAAGTTCACCACCAGGATCAGGTCGTGGTCCGCCATCTGCAGCAGGTCCGACAGGGCCCCCAGGATCCGAGCCCCGTTCTCGTCCCCCCCGACGTCCATCACGACCCGACCGGAGAAGCCGGTGCACAGTCCCCGGACCCGGGGCAGCAGGATGGGGAGGTCCGCAGTGGCCAGGTCCCCTTCCGGGGCCACCAGATCCACGCCGACCCGGGCCAGGGCGTCCGCCGCCTCCCGGCTCCGGAAATAGGGCTTCACGACGTCCAGGTCCGCCAGGGCCACCCGCTCGCCATCCCGGGCCATCCCCATCGCCGCGTTCACCGCCACCTCGGTCTTGCCGCTGCCGAAGTGCCCGACCAGGATGGTGAGAGATTTCCGGAACATGGTCCTACCCGAGGGCCTGGCGAAACATTAGGCTGGCGGCTGGCGGGAAGTCAACCCAAAAGCGGCTCCGACGGGACTCGTGGTGCCCCGGTGGGACGGTTTCCGAACCCGATCGGTTCGGCTACACTCGCCCCAGGAGGGCGGAGGCGCCATGGCCCCCCCGATGGTCCTGCCGGAGACGGACAGCATGCGCGGGAGAGCCGGACTTCGGCCTGTGGGGATCGCCCTCTGGCTGTCCCTGGTGGCAGCGTCGGCCTGCACCGAGGCCCCCCGACCGCTCCCGGTTCCCCGGCCGGTCCCCTCCCCCGCACCGGCTTGCGACCGGACCACCGTGGCCCCCGCGGAGTTCCGCTTCGGAGTCCTGGCGAGCGTGGTCCGTTCCGTCCCGGACCTGGACGACCTGGGGTCCTGGATCGGGGCACGAATCGGCATCCCCGCCCGGGTGGAGGTTCTGGACCGCTACGAGGACCTGGGAAGCCGGATGCTCCAGGGGACCCTGGAGGCGGCGATGCTTCCACCGCTGGAGTACATCCGGACTCATGACCGGAACCCGTGCATCGCCGCCAGGCTGACCTCGGTGGTGGGCGGCAGCGTCCGCTACTCCTCGTTCCTGGTGGCCCGAAAGGACTCCCGCATCCGGCGACTGGAAGACCTCCGGGGGGCCCGAGGGGCCTTCGTGTCCCCGGACTCGGCCTCGGGATGGCTCTTCGCCTGGCGCCGGTTGCAGGAGGCCGGAATGGACCCCTGGAAGGACCTGGCGGAGGTCCGTTTCGTCGGGTCCCACGCGGCGGTGATCGAGGCCGTGCTCGAAGGTAAAAGCGATGTGGGAGCGACCTTCGACGCGGCCATCGTGGCGGCACAGCAGGTCGGCTGGGACACGGCCTCCCTTTCCCTGGTGGCCCTGGGAGGGCGAATCCCCTACGACGCGGTCGTGGTCTCCCCCGAGGTCCCCGCCCCCCTGGCGGAGTCGTTCTTGCAAGCCCTCTCGGTACTGGACACCACGACCCCCGAGGGGCGCCGGGTCCTTGCGGCCCTCGTGCACTACGACGGCTTCGTCCCCACGGACGACTCCTTCTACGATGACGTTCGGAGGGTGGCGGAGTCGGTCCTGATGGACTCGGGGAGGACCCGGTGAGACTGCGAACCCGGATCCTGGGCCTGGGGGCGATGCTGGCACTGTTCTCCAGTCTGGGCCTGGGCCTGCTGCTGCTGTCCCTGCAGCGGGACCGGGACACCCGAGGCATGGAATTGAGGGCCCGGGCCTTCCTGGAGGCCGTCCAGGTCGGCGTCCTCCCGATGATGGCCGAGCAGCGGGTCACGGACCTGGATCGCCTGGTCTCGGAGGTCCGGGAGCACCGCCTCGAGGACCTGGACCTGCGGTTCCTGGCGGTGCTGGACCCCGAGCGTCGGGTGCTTGGCCACACGGACCCCCTCCTCTTCGGGTCGGTGCTCGACGACGCCCGCAGCCGCCGATTCACGGAACAGGACCAGGTCCAGCTGGATCAGGAACGGGACGGGGACCGGGAGATGCTGGTCATGAGTCTCCCGGTCGTCACCCGGGTCCCGGACCATCCCGGGATCCGCTGGGGCACGCTCATTGCCGGGTTCGACCTCACCGAGGCCCAGCAGGCCTGGACCCGGACCCTGATCGGGTCACTGGCCTTGATCCTGGTGGCCGCCCTGCTGTCGGCTGGACTGGCGATGCTGCTGCTGGACGGGCAGGTGGTGCGCCCGGTCCAGCGATTGACGGAGGTGGCCGGCGAACTGGGAAGCGGCAACCTGTCTGCCCGAGTCCCCGCGTCGTCCCAGGAGGACGACCTCGCGGTGCTGGGGCGCACCTTCAACCAGATGGCCGAGGCCCTGGAACGGCAGACCCATGGGCTCGAAAAACAGGTGCGCCAGCGAACCCGGGAACTGGAGCGGGCCAACCGCCAGCTCCAGGATGCCAACGAGCGGCTCCAGCGCCTGGCGGTCACTGACGGCCTGACGGGTCTCTACAACTTCCGCTACCTGCGCCAGACGCTGGAGATGGAGATGCACCGGGCGAGCCGGCAGAAAAGTTCCCTCTCGGTGTTGATGCTGGATGTGGATCATTTCAAGCACTTCAATGACCGGTACGGTCACCCGGCGGGCGACCGGGTGCTCCAGGGCATTGCCGAGATCCTCAAGAAACGCCTCCGGGTCACCGACATCCCCTGCCGGTATGGGGGCGAGGAGTTCGCCGTCATCCTCCCGGACACGGATCCGCCAGCGGCCCTGCGGGTTGCGGAAGAGATCCGGCAGCGGGTCAAGGAAGAGGACTTCTCTCAGGAGACCGGGACCGACAGCACCTCCCTGACCATCAGCATCGGGGTCGCCTGCTTCCCGATCCACGGCCAGGACCCCGAGGCCGTGCTGAAGGCTGCGGACACCGCTCTGTACCGGGCCAAGGACGCCGGGCGTGACCGCGTGATGCTGGCAAGACCCCCGGAGGAGGCACACGAATGACCGCCGAGACCCTGGCCGCCCGCATCGATGCTCCGATTCGCGTCCTGAAGGTCCGATCCCGGGATGGCACCTCCCTGACGGCCTATGAGGCAGGCCGGGGTCGGGAGGCGATGGTGCTGTGCCCTGGCCTCGGAGGCAATCTGCTAGGCTGGAAGCACGTGCTGGAGGGGTTCCAGGGAGTGTACCGGATGATCACCTGGGACCCCCGTGGCACCTACTTCTCGGCCGCCCCGAACGACCCGAACCGCATCACCGTGCCGGACCACGTGGACGACCTGGAGGCGGTGATGGAGGCCCTCGGGGTGACCCGATGCGTCCTCGGGGGCTGGAGCATGGGGGTCCAGATCGCCATCACCTACATTCACCGTCACCCGGACCGGATGCCCCGGGCCCTGTTGCTGATTCATGGCCATCCGGGTCACCTCCTCCGGGACGTCCTCGACCTGCCCCCGATGGAACCGGTGTTCCGGGCCACCCTGGCGACCCTGATCCCACTCTCGACCTGCCTCCAGCCGGTCCTTGGCCCGCTGTTCCGGCGGCCCGAGACGCTCCCTCTGCTGAACCGGCTGGGACTGGTCGCTGCCCGGGAGGGGGTCTTCCCGGAGGTCCTGGAGGCCTTCAGCCACATGGATTTCCCGCGCTACCTGCGGATGATCGAACAGTTGAGCCGCCACAGCACCGAGGCCTGGCTCGGTGAGATCCGATGCCCGACGCTGATCACCGCCGGCTCCCGAGACGTGATGACCCCGCCCTCGGTCGCCCGGAGGGCCCGGGAGCGGATCCCTGGGGCCCGCCTGGTGGTGTTCGAGGGGGGGACCCATTACACGAAGATGGAGATGCCCGACCGAATGCACCGGGTGCTGGAGGAGTTCCTGCGGGAGGTGGACCCGGAGGCCTTCGCCCCCCTGCAACCCCGGGAGCCGTCCTCGCATCGCCGACCCCGGGCCTCGAGGCCCCGAACCCGGAGGACTCCGGAGCCGTCACCGCCAGGGAACGCCGGTTTTCCCGAGTCCCGTTGACAGCGATCCCTCCCCCTTCGTAAGGTTGCGGTCGAGTCGTCACGGGAGGAAACCATGTCCCAGAAACGCGTTGCGGTCATCCTGTCCGGTTGCGGAGTCTTCGACGGCTCGGAGATCCACGAGGCGACCCTGTCCCTGCTGGCCCTGGACCGGCGGGGCGCCTCGGTCATCGTCGCGGCCCCGGACATCCCCCAGACCCGAGTCCACGACCACCAACAGGGGCAGGACGTCCCCGGGGAGACCCGGAACGTCCGGACCGAGGCCGCCCGGATCGCACGGGGGCCGGTTCGAGCCGTGGAGGACCTGCGGGTCGAGCAGATCGACGCGGTGCTGATCCCCGGGGGCTACGGCGCCGCCCTGAATCTCTCGACCCTGGCCCGGGCCGGGGCGGCCATGACGCTGGATCCGTCGCTGGCCCGCTTCCTGGAGGACGCCCGCAAGGCCCGCAAGGCCCTGGGGGCCCTCTGCATCGCCCCGCCGATCCTCGCAAAGGTCTTCCACGACGCGGGGGTCCGGGGCGTGCGCCTGACCATCGGCAACGACCCGGGCACCGCCGGGGTGATCGAGGCCCTGGGTCAGACCCACGTTCCCTGCCCTGCCACGTCCTTCGTCGCCGACCCGGCCCACCGGGTCGTCACGTCACCGGCCTACATGCTGGCGTCGGGCATCGGCGAACTGTGGACCGGCATCGACGCAGCGGTGGCGGCCCTGCTGGACCTCGCCTGATCGGGCCTGGCCTGACTGGCGGGGTCCAGGACCGGAATCCGTCCCCTGGCCTACCGGGGAGCCCGGACCTCCAGGGCCCTCAACTCCGGCTTCTGCTCGCACTCCCGCTCGAACTCCAGGCGACGCTGGTGGTTCACGTAGTCGGGCTTCTGGAAGGGATAGACAAACCGGGTGTGGTCGTCGTAGGTCCCGTTCATGATGGCCACGGTGTCCTCGATGATCACCCGCTCCTCGTCGGTCGGGATCACGAAGACCTTGACCGGGGAGTCGTCCCGGCTGATGCAGACCTCGGCATTCCGCGTGCGGGCCAGGCGGTTCTTCTCGGGGTCCAGCCGGATGCCCAGGAACTCCAGGCCCTCGCAGACCTTCGCCCGGATGAGCGCCGACATCTCACCGACCCCGGCGGTGAAGACCAGGGCATCCGCCCCACCGATGGCAGCCATGTAGGCCCCCACGTACTTCTTCAGCCGGTGCACCTCGATGTCGATGGCCGCCTGGGCCAGGTCGTCGCCGTTCCGGGCCGACTCCTCGATGTCCCGCCGATCGGCGAACCGCCCGTTGGTGATCCCCAGGAGCCCCGACTTCTTGTTCAGGATGTCGTTCATCTCCTTGGGGGTCTTGCCCAGTTTCTCCATCATCGCCAGGTCGATGGCCGCGTCGTGGTCCCCGGCCCGGGTTCCCATCACCAGGCCCTCCAGGGGCGTGAGGCCCATCGAGGTGTCGTAGGAACGCCCTTCCCTCACCGCGTTGGCGCTGGCACCGTTGCCGATGTGCAGGACGACCAGGTTGACGGCCAGGGGGTCCTTTCCGAGAAGCACCGCCGCACGCTTCGTGCAGTAGAGCAGGGACGTCCCGTGGAACCCGTAGCGCCGGATGCCGTGCTGTTCGTACCACTCGTGGGGCAATGCGTAGAGATAACAGTGCCGCGGCATCGTCTGATGCCAGGCGGTGTCCAGCACCGCGACGTGGGGAACGTCGGGCATCGCCTCCATCGCCGCCTCGATGCCCAGCACGTTGGGCGGGTTGTGCAGGGGCGCCAGGTGGTACAGGTCCTTCAGGATGCGGATGATGTCGGCGTCGATGCGGACCGATCGGGCGAAGTACTCGCCCCCGTGGACCACCCGGTGACCGACCGCCGCGATCTCCTTGAGGTCCTTCACGACCCCGTCCTGCGGATCGGTCAGCACCCCCAGGATCAGTTTCATCGCGGCCCGATGGTCCGGACACTCGTGCTGGACCTTCTGGGCCTCGCCATTCCGCCGGCAGAACTTGATGAAGGACCCGCCGATGGTGACCCGCTCGACGATCCCCGTCGAGAGCGTCTCGCCCTTCTCGTAGTCGAAGACCTGGAACTTCAGCGACGAGGACCCGGAATTCAGCGACAGGATGATCATGGGGATGCCTCCCTCTGGCGAACCGGCGGCGCCATCCGCCCGCCGGGGCCGTTCGACTCAGCCCTGGGCCTGCACCGCGGTGATGGTCACCACGTTGACGATGTCCTCCACCGAGCAGCCTCGGGAGAGGTCGTTGACCGGCTTCTTGAGGCCCTGCAGGAAGGGGCCGATGGCGGCCGCCTTGGCCAGGCGCTCGACCAGTTTGTAGGCGATGTTGCCCGCCTGGAGGTCCGGGAAGACCAGGACGTTGGCCCGCCCGGCCACCGGCGACCCCGGGCACTTCTTCTGTCCGACCTTGGGCACCAGGGCCGCGTCGGCCTGCAACTCCCCGTCGATCTCCAGATCCGGGGCCTGGGCCTTCGCGATCTCGGTGGCCTTGCGGACCTTGTCCACCAGTTCGTGCTCGGCGCTCCCCTTCGTGCTGAAGGAGAGCATCGCGACCCGGGGGGTCATCCGGCACAGCACCCGCGCCGTCTGGGCCGAGGAGAGGGCGATGGCCGCCAGTTCCTCGGCGGTGGGGTTGGGCGTCACGGCGCAGTCGGCGAAGACGAACATGCCGTCATCGCCGTACTCGCAGTCGGGCACCAGCATGATGAAGGCCGACGACACGATGGAGATCCCCGGCGCCGTCTTGATGATCTGCAGGGCCGGCCGGATCGTGTGGGCGGTGGAGTGCTCGGCGCCGGAGACGAGTCCCGCGGCGTCCCCCAGGTGCACCATCATGGTCCCGAAGACGATCGGGTCCAGGCAGGCCTCCCGGGCCTGGTCGGGGGTGACGCCCTTGTGACGACGGATCTCGTAGTAGGCGGCCACGTACTTCTCCAACAGGTCCGAGGTCGCCGGGTCCATCACCCCGACGCCCTTCAGGTCCACCCGGTTCTCGGCCGCCACCTTCCGGATCGCCGCCTCGTCCCCCAGCAGCGTGACCCGGGCGACGCCCAGTTCGGCGACCTGCGCCGCCGCCTGCACGGTCCGGGGCTCGGTGCCCTCGGGAAGCACGACGTGCTGGATCGACTTGCGGGCCTGAGTGCGGAACGAATGGATCAACTCGTGCTGGCGCATGGTCCCCTCCTCTGACAGGGCAAGCGACGCGGCGTCCCCGGGACCCCGCGGTTCCTGGGGGCGGAAGATAGCAGAAAGCGCAAGGGGGTGGGATCGGGAAAAATCCCCCGGGGGGGCATTCGCCGTTGTTCCCGGTTCCCGGGCCAGGAAACGATCCTTGACTTTCCGGATCGTGCCGGGTTCAAATCCGGCCAGCGCCTGAGGGGGATCCCATGACTGGACGGATCGCGACGGTGGGATGGCTGCTGTTCCTTCTGGCATTGCCGGGCTGCTACGAGGCACGGACCTCCAATCCGGACCTCTGGTTCCTGGACACCTTTCAGGACATGGGCACTCCCGACCCGGGCAGCGAGACCGGCCCGGTGGACCTTCCGTCGGACCAGGCCCAGGATCCCGGTTCCGACCCGGGAGCCGACGTCGTGACCGACGCCCCGCTCCCCGACACGAACCGGCGGACCGGCTCCCCCTGCGAGACCAACGAACAGTGCTGGACCGAGCAGTGCCTGACCACGGAGTTCGTGCAGATCCTGAATCCCAATCTGGAGGTCCCGGGTGGCATGTGCAGCCTGATCGGCTGCGGAGACGACAGCGAGTGCGGACCCGGCGACGGGTCCATCTGCCTCGATGCCACCTCCCTGGGGAACGACATCCCCCGCCTGTGCGCCTGGCCCTGCGCGGCAGACCAGGAATGCCGGGAGGGCTACGTCTGCCCGGACTTCGGCGCCAAGGACGGCCAGGGCAACCCGGTCAAGACCTGCCTGCCGGCGAAACTGGTGGGCCTGCTGGTCTGCGATCAGGGCAAGTGCGCGGCGGAACCGAAGGACCCCTACTGTCCGGAAGCCTGTCCGGAATAGCCAGGAGACGAGACGATGACGCGGCACACCCTTGGGTCGGTGCTGGTACTGGCGTCCCTGCTGCTTCCCGCAGCCTCCCGGGCCGACCGGGCCACGGGCCGGGAACTGGTTGGCGGGGAGACGGAGAAGAAGGAACAGGCGCCGCCCGCCAATGCCTGGCAGCGGTGGACCCGCTTCATCGACCGGGAACTGGACGAGGTGGGCAAGGCGGACCTCTACGGGGTCACGGCCCAGTTGCCCAAGGGCTACGCCTCGGTGAAGTGGGACTACACGACCCTGAAGGCCAGCCAGCGGTACAACGACAAGCACCAGCTGACTCCCCTGATCGCCCCCATCGGCATCGGCGGTGGCCAGAGACTGGACCTGGGGGTCCGGGGCGCCGGTGGCGGCCATGTCTTCCAGGCCTCCTACGGCATCCTGGGCAACTTCGACTGGTACTTCGAACTGCCCTACCAGTACATGCACCTGGGCTTCCATCCCCGCCTGCTGGGGGCCGACGGGGAGCCGGTCCAGGGGAACCTGCCCAACGGGGACCCGGACCCGGACTTCGCCCGGAAGGAGGGAATCCGGAAGGCCTCCCAACTGCTCCCGATGCTGGGACGCCCCGTCCCGGCACTCCAGTACGACGCCGAGTGGGTGTTGGGGGACATCAACACCGGCTTTTCCTGGAATCCCTGGCGCACGAAACGGATGTCCGCGGCCTTCACCGGCCGCATCTTCTTCCCCACCGGCCGCATCGCCAATCCCAACAGCAGCCTGATGCTGGGCACGGGCCCCGAACTGGACACCGGCATGGGGGGCTGGGGCCTGGGCTTCACCCAGGGCTACGACCTCCGGATCTTCAAGTATTCCTACTGGATCGACATCATCGCCAGCAGCGAGTTCACCCTCTCCTACGGCTTCAAGCACAAGCGGCGCTACCCGACCAACTTCGCCACCGAGCCCAACCGGGCCATCCTCCAGACCCTGGCCAATGGCGACGACGGCAAGCGGGGGACCGCCGACGACGACTACAGCGTCTTCAATTCCTTCCCGGACCTGCGGCACCTCAAGGACAAGGGGTCCTACTCCTACACCCCCGGCTTCGGCCTCCAGTGGACGGCCCAGTTGCAGATCCAGCTGGCGCTGCTCGGGGTCACGGTGGGCTATGGCGTGATCCACTCCCAGGAACCGGAGATCGACGGGGACTACTACTTCATCCAGATGGCCAAGGGGCTGCAGCTGCTGGGCCAGCAGACCATCCATGCCATCCAGGTCGGCGGGGCCCTGTCGCTGCTGCCGGTGTACATCCCGCTGGACATCTCGTTCTCGTGGCGCAAGGTCGTGGACGGCTACAACGCCATCGTGATGGACAACTACTGGAACGTGATCGTGAAGACCTACATCCCGATCTTCCGCTGAGGCCCCTTCCCCGTCAGTCTTCTTCCTGCCAGGGCCAGAAAGACCCCATGCGCCGATCCCCAGGCCACCGCCAGGTGGTCCTTTGGGCCAGGGCCTCGCCAATGCGGGCGATCCCCCAGCCGGCCACGAATCCGCCGATGTGGGCGCCATAGGCCACGCCGCTCTCAGCCCCCAGGAAGACCGGCAACAGGTTGTCCAGCACGAGGAACCCCAGCAGGACCAGCCGGGCCGGCAGCAGCACCGTGGTCATGACGAAGGGGAACAGGAACACGAAGACCTTCACGACGTTCCGGGGGAACAGGACGAAGTAGAGCCCCAGGACCCCCGAGATCGCCCCCGAGGCCCCCACCAGAGGCATCAACGAGTGGCGATTGAACAGGGCGAAGGCCACCGTGGCGAGGACGCCGGTGCCCAGGTAGGCCGCCAGATAGCCCAGGCGCCCCAGGCGCTGCTCCACGTTGTCCCCGTAAATCCAGAGGAACAGCATGTTCCCCGCCAGATGGGCCAGCCCCCCATGCAGGAAGAGGCTCGCGATCAGGTCCCGGACCTCGGGGGCGGCTGGCTTGAAGCCCCAGCGAAGGACGAAGAGGTCATAGGCGCTGACCTGCTGCATCGCCTCCCGCAGGGAGATCCCCGGAGGCAGGGACCGGGCGATCAGGCGGAGGTACTCCCGCAGCAGCGGGTCCCGAGGGTCCGCCTCGGTGAACGACAGCGGAAGCGAGACAACCAGGTAGATGCCCACGTTGAGGGCGATCAGGCACCAGGTCACCCAGGGCCGAAACCGCCTCGGATTGGGGGCATCCCCGAAGGGCAGGAACATCCATCATCCCCTGGTATCTCGCGGCCGAAGCCGTCGGGAACCGTCAATGGCACCCTTGAGTGCGGCTGGAATACTCGGGGTCGCAGCAGCAGACCCACGCGATGCAGCAATAGCCGCAGCCACCGGTGACGTAGTTCTGCGTCTGGCCACAGTTTGGCACCGTCGCCCCCTGCCAGCCCGGCTCCAGCTGACACCCCGTCCCGATGGCCCAGTCCGTGCAGCGGCCGTTGGCCGACCCATACTGCTTCTCGGCGACGCCGCTGCAGTCGTAGTCGAAACTGCCGCAGACGTTGGCCTGGGTGAACCAGCCCGTCTGGCCCGGCAGTGCCCGGGCATCCAGGTCGCAGCAGTCGCCCGACCGGGTCGCGGTGAACTCCCCCTGGGCCGCGCAGAGGCACTTCACCTCGCTCTGGCTGCCCCAGGAGTCGCCATCCTGGTCCCGGAAGTAGTTCACGCACCCGGCGGCGCCCTCCTCGTCGGTGAAACCGTCGCAGTCCTCGTCCTTGGTCGTGCCTCCCGCCAGCGTGCACCGCTCCGACGCCCCGGGGTTCACTGCGGCGTCCTGGTCGTCGCAGTCCTGGCCGCGGGTGGCGGTATATCCCGGCAGTCCCCCCAGGGGACAGAGGCACTTGTTGCTGCCCACGGCGCCCCAGGAGTCGCCGTCCAGGTCCAGATAGAGGGTGGAGCATCCCGTCGCCCCCTCCTCGTCGGTCCGGCCATCGCAGTTGTCGTCCTTGCCGTTGCACGCCTCCGGCGCGCCGGGATGGACTCCCCCGTCCCGGTCGTTGCAGTCTCCCAGGTGGTCCCCCCGAACCCGGTAGTTCCCCTCGGCCTGGCAGAGGCAGCGGGAATCCCCCGCCACGCCCCAACCGTCGCCGTCGTTGTCCATGTACCAGTCGGAGCAGCCTGCGGCGCCGGCCTCGTCGGTCTGGCCGTTGCAGTCGTCGTCCACGCCGTTGCACGACTCGGGCGCCGGGAGGCGCCCCGAGCAGCCAAGGGTCCCGGAATCGCAGGTCGATGTCCCGGGACAGGACCCGTACTCGTTGTCCACCGAACAGGCCCGCCCGGCGGTCCCCTCGTCCGTCTGCCCGTCGCAGTTGTCATCGACGCCGTTGCAGACCTCCGCCTTCAGGGGCGACACCGCGGCGTCCTGGTCGTTGCAGTCGTCGCCCCGGGAGGAGGTCCAGGGGCTCTGGGCCGCACAGAGGCACCGGTCCGTCCTTGGCGCCCCGACCCCGTCCCCATCGTCATCGCGATAGAAACGCAGGCAGTTGGAGGCCCCCTCCTCGTCGGTCCGGCCATCGCAGTTGTCGTCGATGCCGTTGCAGATCTCCAGGGCACCGGGCTTCACCTGAGCGTTCTGGTCATTGCAGTCCCCGGGCACGGTGGCCGTGTAGGGGCTCTGGGGGGAGCAGAGGCAGCGGCCATCGCCGGTCACCCCCGCCCCGTCCCCGTCACCGTCCCGGTACCAGGTCGTGCACTGTCCAGCCCCTTCGGGGTCGGTGACCCCGTCGCAGTTGTCGTCCACGCCGTTGCAGACCTCGGTCTTCGGGGGCGTCCCCTCGCAGAAGATCTCGCCGTTCTTGCAGGATGTCGTGCCTGGACAGGTCCCGTGCTCGTTGGTCAGGTCACAGGGGCGCCCCGCGGTTCCCTCGTCGGTGGCCCCGTTGCAGTTGTCGTCGATGGCGTTGCAGGTCTCGGCCGCGGGGATCCGTCCCTGGCACGCCTGGGCGCACGTCCGGGTGCCGGGACAGGACCCGGACTCGTTCTCGTTCTGGCAGTCCGTCAGAAAGCCCTCCTGGCGCATGTAGTCCGTGCAGGGGCAGGCGCCCCCGTCCGCGGGCACGCACCAGCGGCCACCGCCCACCCCCGAGACCTCCAGGCACTCGTAGCCATCGGGGCACCCGGCCGTACCGGTGCAGCCCGTCCCGCAGAACGACCCCTCGTTGCCGAAGGGCAGGCAGGCGTAGCGCCCGGAGCCGGTCCCGACCGAGGGCACGCAGTCCCGGTCGGTGCGGCACGGACGGCACAAGGTGCTGAAGGGGTCCACGCACAGGTAGATCGTCTCGCCGCCCAGCGTGTTCTGGCTGCACGACCAGCCGGTCGGGCAGGAGTCCTCGGTGACGCAGACCCGGGTGCACTGCCGGCCCCCGATCGACTCGATGCAGAAGCCGCTGATGCACTCGTTGTTGCCGGTGCAGGGGCAGCCGAAGTTGCCCGGACATCCGGGGCCCTCATCGGTCCCTCCGACGTCGCCCCCGTTGTCCAGCGCCGGGATGTCGGCCACGTCCCGCCCGGGGTCGGGCATGCCCGGGTCCCGTCCCGGGTCCTCCCCGGGCCCGGGGTCCTGAGCCGAGAGGTCCCGTCCGCCGGGGTCCCCTGGAAGCAGGTCCTGACCCGACGGCGTGGTCCCGCCATCCCCGCACGAGATTGCCAACACGACCACCCAGGGGATCGACCGGCGCATGGCCCCTCCACCAACTGGAATGCGGCGACAGTTTGCGGTTTCCAGGGCGCGGCGTCAAGCCGGATCGCCTTCGTCCGTTGCGCCGGAGAGACCCGCCGCGGGCACTGAGGCGTCATGGGGCAGGCTGCCCCGGAAGGATCGCAGATAGCCGTAGGGCGTGTGGAGGAGGAAGTTTGAGACCCGGGAGGTGTAGAGGTCCGCGTAGCGCTCCACCTGCCGGGCCCAGAGGCTCTTGTCGTTGCCGGTGCGCATCAGCAGGCCCCACCGGGGATGCCCCAGGGCCGCCGAGGCCTGGGCCAGCGGCGCAATCCTCTGGTCCAGGGCATCGAGGGCCTCCCGCAACTCGGTCAGGGCCTGGTGGAGCCGGGCAGGAGGAACATCCGGGGCCGGGCCGCCTGCCTTCAGGCGCTGGATCTGCATCCGGGCCTGGGCGTGGGCGTGCTCCAGGCGTTCCTTCTGGGCCATCAGGGTCTCCAGTTCCGCCTCTGTCGGCAGAAAGGCCGCGACGGCCGCGATCTCTTCCTCCAGTTCCCGGACCACCAGGGCCGTGCGCCAGCGCAGCACCTCCTTGCTCACGTGGACGTCCGTGAAGAGGTGGTCCCCGACGTAGAGGACCTCCTCTCCCTCCACTCCGAAGGTCCTCTCGACGCCCCGAGCATCCCCGCCGACGAAGACCCCGTTCTCCCGCAGGCCCTGGACCGGCCGCAACAACCCATCGGGGCTGACCACCTCGAAGACCGGCATCGACTGCGTGAAGAAGGCGGGCTTCCGGGCCGACACCAGGACCAGGTCGAACAGGTCCCGCCATCCCCTCCCATCGGCCAGGAAGGGGTCGAAGGCATGGCGCATCATCGCATCGGTATAGGACCACTCGCTGTTGGTGATCAGCACGGTCTTCCGCCCGGCGGCCCGCTGGTCCTCCAGGGCCCTCGGGAGGTCCGGGTCCGCCTCCACAAAGACCTCGGGCTGGGCGATGATCTCGGCCTTCAGGCGGCCCTCCATGTGGGCCTGGTCCAGCGTCCGCCGCACCAGTCGGTAGAGGCCCTGGTAGCCCAGGGACCCGGGGACCTCCCCCCGGTCCATCCGGTCCACCAGCTGGGCGTACATGCACCCCTCGGACTGGCTGAAGAAGGTGTTCAGGAACTCCCACCGGGGCTCCCCGAGGTCCACGACCAGACGCCCGTAGGTCCTCCGCAACTCCTCGAAGGAGAGCATCCGCGTCCCGTGGGCGGCCTGCTTCACGTAGCCGAACCGGTTGGCCTTGACCAGATTGCCGGTCTCCTGGTCGATGGCGAGCCCCCGCATCGCCGCATGGGGGTCAAAGGAGAGGCCCTCCACCGGGAGGCCCTGGTCCGCCAGCAGCCGCCGCAGGTGCTCGTAGGCCCGACGCTCCCAGGCATCCACCCGGTAGTGGATGAGCGTGTAGTCCATGTCGTAGCCGAAGACCCGGATGGACCGGAGGTTCAAGGTCCGGTTGCACCAGAGCCTCCGGGCCGGAGGGGGCGGTGGGGGAAAACAGGTCGTCCATTCGCGCATCGGGACCTCCCGGGGCCGGGCACCTGTGGCCGACGGCATCGCAAGGGTATCACACGACATCTCCGGCCGACGAACGATTCGGGGCCATGGATTTGGTCTTTGGCAGAGGTCCCTGTTTACGATCGCCATGGATCTCCGTAGCATCCCCCAGGAAGTCTTGCGGGAGCCTCCATGTCCCTCCGTCCTCTGCCGCTGATTGGAATTCTGGTGGCGGGCCTGCCGCTCCAGGCCGCTCCACTCCGGGACGTGCCGGTCGAGGTCACGACCCCCGACGGCCGGGTGCTCCACCTCCGGGCCACCGGCGACGAGTTCTTCCGCCTGGTCATGGACCGGGACGGGTTCACGGTGGTCCGGGACCCGGACTCCGGCGAGGTGGTCTATGCAGACCTCCGGGACGGGGACCTGGCGCCCACGCCCTGGCGGGTCGGCCGGGACGACCCCCGGCTCGCAGGTCTCCACCCGGGGGTCCGACCATCGGTGGCCCGCTTCCGGGAGGCGCGGCAGGCCTGGACCTCCTGGCTGCCCCGGCCCCGGCGGAGCGCCCCGAACCGAGGCACCCTGAACAACCTCGTGCTGTTCGTCCGCTTCGCCGACGAGGCGCCCCTGACCTCCAGGACCGCCACCTGGGAGGCCATGCTGAACGGCACCCCGGAGGTCCGGAATTCCCTGCGGGACTACTACCTGGAGGCGTCCTACGGGGCCCTGACGGTCCAGTCGCACCTGCTGCCGAGGCCCACCGGGGAGACGATCCTGACCTACCAGGACATCCATCCTCGGTCCTTCTACCAGAAGTACCAGGCCACCACGAACCCCGGTGGCTACCGGGATGCCGGCGAGGCCATGGTCCGGGAGCAGCAGATGGTCCGGCGGGCCCTCGAGGCCACGATCCACGACCTCCCGCCGGGCATCGACCTGGATGGGGACGATGACGGGTTCGTGGACAACCTCGCGGTCGTGATCAGCGGACAGCCCGACGGCTGGAGCGACCTCCTGTGGCCCCACATGACCCTGCAACTGGCGGACCTGATCTACCTGGACGACGACCTGATCGTACTGACCTACAACCTGCAACTGCATGACATGCTGGCCGACGGATCCCGGGTCGGGGTCCTGGCCCACGAACTGTTCCACACCCTGGGGGCCCCGGACCTCTACCACTACTCCGATGACGGCATGACCCCCGCGGGCCCCTGGGACCTGATGGAGTGGGACCTGCCCATCCCCCAGCACATGTCACTGCACATGAAGGTCCGATGGGGACGATGGGTGCCCGATCCTCCGATGATCACCGAGAGCGGCACCTATCTGGTCCGGCCCCTGACGGCCTCCGAGGGACAGGGGTGGCGACTCCCGATCCCGGGGGAGCCGAAGCAGCACTTCCTGGTGGAATACCGACGCCGGACCGGGCCCTTCGAGGCGAGCCTCCCGGACGAGGGGCTGCTGATCTGGCGCGTGGACGAACGCTGGTGGGGCAATCCCGACGGGCCTCCCGACGAGTTGTATGTCTTCCGGCCCGGCGGCAGCCCCTCCCAGGACGGCAAGGTGCGACAGGCTCCCTTCTCGGCCCAGAACGGACGGACGTCCTTCGATCCCGGGACTGACCCCTTCCCCTTCAGCCAGTACGGCACGCCCGTCGGCCTGCGCATCACCGACATCACCGCCGCCGGGGGCGACGTGATGGGCTTCACGGTCTGCATGGCCTATCAGACCTGCTTCCTGAACCGGTGCGGCGACGACGGATGCGGCGGCAGTTGCGGGGAATGCCCCTGGCAGGCGGTCTGCGAGGACGGCCAGTGCCGGGACCGGCAGCGGTGCGACACCTACGCGGCCTGCCTCGCTGCCTGCCCCGAGGACGACGAGGCCTGCCAGGCCCAGTGTGGTCGTGTGCCGGCGGTGTGCCCGGAACCGGGGCCATGCCGGGAGGCCGGGACATGCGACCCGGCCACCGGCCAGTGCCGATACGACCTGCTTCCCGAGGGGTCGCCCTGCCAGGACGGGGACCCCTGCACCCGGGACGATGCCTGCGACGACCAGGGAACCTGCCGGGGCCTTCCGGACCCCGCCTGCGCGGTTCCCGATACGAACCCGGAAGAGGCGCCCGATGCCGTGGACACGGTCCCGGAACCGGCCGACCACGCATCGGCCGAGGAGACCCTCTCCGAGGCAGAGGACCTGGCGACCGGCACGGACTCCACCGTGCCAGGCCCCGACGTCCCGGCCTCCTGGGATCCCACGTCCAGGGAGGCCGAGGACGGCACTCCCCCGGAGTCCCCAGACGGAGACGCAGGCACCGATGCCTCCCGTCCCGGTGGCATCGGGGGTGGCGGGTGCACTGCGGGCAACGCGGCTCCAGGTCCCCTGGTCCTGGTGGGGTGGCTGCTGGCGGGTTGGGTGGCGAGGGGCCGCTATCGCTGGTGGCAGGGCCGTTCCAGGCCGTAGTTCTTCCGGCGATCCTCGCCCTTCAACAGCATGGCCGCTCCGACGGCCAGCACCCCGCAGGCGACGAAGACGATCATGGGCCAGGTGTAGTCATACTGCACCTTGGTGACCTCCCGGGCGACCCCGTCGACCACCTCGGTGATCACCTCCCGGCCGATGACCCCGAACCGGTCCAGAATCCACCCCACGAGGTAGGGGATTCCCATCATCGCCACCAGGTTCTGGATGAAGAAGATCAATGCGTAGGCCGTGCCCAGCTGCCGGTCCGGGATGATCTTCGGCACCGACGGCCACATGGCCGAGGGAACCAGCGAGAAGCCCACGCCCAGGGTCAGCATCGCCCCCATCGCCACGATCCAGTGGGACAGCAGGGGCATCGCGAAGATCACGTGGGTCAGGGTGATCAGGCCGGACCCCAGCAGCATGATGGTGGCCCCGTGTCCCTTCCGGTCGTAGAGGCTGCCGAAGAACGGGGTCAGGAGGATCGTCCCGAAGGGGAGCAGCGACGGGATGATCCCCGAGAGGTCCTCCCGGACGCCGAACTTCTGCACCATGAGGTCCGGTGCATACTTCAGGAAGGGGAAGACCGCCGAGTAGAACAGCGCACAGAGGATCGCCAGGTACCAGAAGCCTCGGTTCGTCAGGATCGCCCCGATGTCCGACAGCCGGAACTGCTCCTCGGGATCCTTCTCGCCTCCGCCGGGCTCCGAGGCGTCCAGGCGCCGGTCCATCGCGCAATAGACCACGAAGGCCGCCAGCCCGATGGCCAGCAGTGCCGCGCCGACCAGGATCGGAGTCGCCACGGAGAAGGACTTCGCGATCACGCCCCCCGTCCCGAGGGCCAGGCCCGTCCCGAGCCGGGCCACGGCCACCTGGAGCCCCATCGCCAGGGCCACCTCGTAGTCCTTGAACCACCGGACCACGATCTTGCTCGCCGTGATCCCCAGCAGTTCCAGCCCCATGCCGAAGATGGCGAAGCCCAAGGAGGCGGCCAGCACCTGGGCCTTCACGCCGAACCACATCGCCTGGTCCAGGGCATGGGTCCCGATGGCCCAGCCCTTCAACAGGGCGCCCCCCAGCATCAACACCGAGGCCAGGGTGCCGGCAAAGCGGGCCCCGAAGCGGTCCAGGAGGATGCCCCCGATGACCAGCATCCCCAGGAAGACGTTGAACCAGGCGTAGGCGCTCGTGAAGAAGCCGTACTCGGAACTGGTCCAGTCCAGTTGCTGCTCCAGGAAGGGCTTCAGCGGCGAGGCCACGTCGGCCATGTAGTAGCCGCAGAACATCCCGAAGGAGACGATCCCCATCGCGGTCCAGCGGGCCGTCTCCGAGTGCCGCAGGGACTGTCGCAAGGCATCCACCATCGCGGGTTCCTCCCGAGGAAGAAGACCGTTGCAGCCGCCCGCCCCGGGAGACTGCGGCGCGAGTCTAGCAGATTCCAGGGCCCGGGCCCTCGGGCACCCCATGGGGCCTCGACACCCCTGGATGGGGCCTCGAAACCCCAGGGAATGGCCGGCGAGCCGGGTCAGAGGGGATCGATGCAGGCGAAACTCGGGTCGGAACCCGGCAGGTCCGAGGCCGACGGGACCCGCCGCACTTCGGTCACCCGGAAGCGGCGTCCTCCGACCTGGACGGTCTCCCCGGCCCCCACCTCCCCTTCGAAGGCCGGTGGGGCCTCCTCCCCGGCCCGGGGGTCCACGAAGACCAGCCGGGCCTTGAAGGTCCCCGGCTCCCCGGGAGCCAGGCCCTCCAGTCCAACCCGGTACTCCCCGATCCCGGCCACGGTTCCCACCCGGATCCGGACCCCCTTGCACGCATCCATCGGCGCCTCCTTCGTCGGGCCTCCCTCAGCCCGACCCGCCTGGCACGCCCCCAGCAGCAACGCCAGCACGATGACCCTCACGTCCCCTCCTTCACGCCCGGTTGATGCTGACCTCCAGGAACAACGTCTTGAATTCCGCCCCGGACAATGGCTTCGGGTGGCGCATGCCCCAGGGATTCCGCAATCGGATCTCCCGCCCCTCGACCCCCATCACCGTGTAGGCGTGGTTCCCATGGACCACCTTGTCCTTCGCCAGTTTCTGCCAGGTCTCGTCCTGTTCGACCTGGGAGTCCGGGGGTGTGAAGGCGGTCACCGGATGGCCGGCCTTCGAGGCCGCCTCCAGGTCCTTCAACAGGTCCGCCTCGCCTTTCGAAGCGGTCCGGAAGGAGTCCGATGCCTGGCCGGTGATGGCCTCCATGGCCTGGCCCGGATGTCCCCCCTCGATGGCGCCGTAACTCCCCTTCACCTGGGCCCAGGCCTTTTCCACCAGCAGCACCCAGAGTTCGGCCACCTCCTTGCGGGAGGGCCCCTCTCCCTCGACCTCCCGGTCCCCGACCTGAGCGTAACGGGGCTGGGAGGATCCTTCTCCCTGCACCGGGACATCGGGGGTCACGACCACCTGCCGGACCTCCCGACCCAGGAAGGACAGCCCCAGCCGGGGCAGGTGGAAGGTCACCGTGCAGGTTCCGTTGCCGTTGTCCCGGACCATCTTCCGGATCACGTCCGGGTCCGTCTTGGCCACCGCCGCCAGGGCCGCCAGCAGGTAGCAGTCCCCCAGCTGGCCCTGGGCGACGTCGTTCGGGTCCACGTCCTGAAGGTCCCCAGAACCCTTCACGAAGGCACGCCCCTCGATCCGGCCCACGGGCTTCTGGTCCTTCAGGACATCGGGCTCCGCCGGTTGCCGGGGAAGGGAGTCCCCCCGGGGGGACCGCGGCGCCTTCGAAGAAGGCGGCACCGGACCGGGAGCCGGTTTTCGGGACGAGGTGCCTCGCTGCGCCTCCTGGGGAATCCGCTCCATCGAGCCCTCCTGGTTCCCTGGTTGTGAACGGGAACCTAGCAAGAACCATTCCGCCCATCCCTCCGACGGGATCCCGCCGGTCCCCGAGACCTGGCGGTCCCATCGCTCCGAGTTTCATGCTACACCAGGGGTCGGCCATGTCCCGGAGTCCTGGATGCCCGCCGCCTCTTTTTCCCCGACGTCTCGGGCCGGGGACCTCCTGGCCCGGGTGCTGGGCTTCGCATGGTTCGGTTTCCTGGCGGGCGGCATGGTCCATGTGCGGGTCCGCCCCCTCCTGGGCGACCCGGACTGGAGCAGCCGGATGGTCGGCGCCCTGGTCCCCCTGCTGGTGGACGTCCTGTTCTACGTCATGGTCGCGGTGATCTTCCTGGTGCGCCGGGTCCCGGCCCGGAAGGCCCCCGGCGTCGTGCCCCGGGTGGCGGCCTTCCTGGGGGCCTTTGGACTCCTGGGACTGGGCTACCTGCCGCCCAGGCAAGAGACATGGGTGGTCTGGACCGCCGCCGCAGTGAGCCTGCTGGCCCACGGCTGGATGGTGGTCTCCCTGGCCTGGCTCGGTCGGAACTTCAGCATCTTCCCCGAGGCCCGGAGGCTGGTCACCTCGGGCCCATACCGAGTGGTCCGTCATCCCCTTTACCTGGGCGAGATCCTGGCGGCCATCGCCCTGGCCCTGCTGCACCTCGGTCCCGTGGCCCTGGCGGCCCTGGTGGCGTGGATCCCCATCCAGGTCTATCGGGCCCTGGTGGAGGAACAGGTCCTGGCGGCGGCGCATCCGGAGTACCAGGACTATCGCCGACACGTCCGCCGCCTGGTGCCTGGCCTCTGGTGATCCCGGCCCCCGAGGCCCCCCGGCGCAACCATCCCCCTCGCATTTCCCCGCGTCCGTGTTTATCCTGGGACCAGGTGCGGCCGGATGAGAGTCCATGGATCGCAAGGAGGACATCGAGGAGCCCGGCGACCTCGTCGTGATCGCCGACGCCAACCCCGAGTCCCGGGACGTCACGGTGGTGCGCCCGACCCCCGAGGGGGTTGTCGCGTCGGTGCTGAAGCCCGTGCAGCCCGGGCAACCGCTGCTGGGGGACATGGTGCGCCTGGAACCCTTGCCCCAGGTCCCGATCCTGGCCCGGATGCGCACCGTGCTGCGCCACCCCGATGCCCGGGCTCCCCGGGGTCCCTCGGACGACGAGGCCCCTTCCTCCCGGACCTTCCTGGGGTCCACCGACGCCTACCGTCGGGGATGGGAGGCGGTCTTCGGCCGGGATGGCCCCGTCGAGGACCGAGAGGCGAACTGAGGCCAGGCCTGACGGGGCCGTTGTCTCCCCGGAAAGGGGCGGCTACCCTTGTCCATGCCTGGGGGGATGCGGATGAGGCAACCACTGCGCCGGCTGGTCATCGGAGGGGTCCTGGGGGTGGTCCTGGGGACCCTGATCGCCGGCGCGATCCTGGTCGCCGCCCGGCACCACTTCCGGCAGGTCCAGGTCCCGGACCAGGTCGTCCCCCTCGTCGAGTTTCCCCCGGCCCCGCCCCCGCCGCGATGGGCCCCGCCACCTCGCTACCGGGTGGCCCGGGCGGGTGACTCCTTCCAGGTCCTCGACGAGATGGACCGGGTGGTCATCCTCCGGGGCCTGGAGGTGGGCGCCGAGGACCTCGAACCGCCCTTCCGGCCCGTCCCCTTCGGGGACCTGGGGCCCTTCGAGCAATGGGACGCCTGGGGCTTCAACGGGATCCGGCTGCTGGTCCCCTGGGAGGCCCTGGAGCCGGAACCCCGGCGGTTCAACCGGGACCACCTGGAATACCTCCGGTGGTTCCTGGATCAGGCCTGGCGGTTCCGAATGGCGGTGGTCCTGGTCCCCTACCAGGATCGGGTCTCCCGGTGCCTCGGCGGCGTGGGTGCCCCGGCCTGGACCCACCGCCCGGGCGTGGTCCCTGAGGAGATGCTGGCCGCCGACTGCCGGGCCGTGGACCCGGGAGGGATCCGACAGGCCGCCCGGCGCTGGCGCTGGTGGACCGACTTCACCGAAGCCCGGTGGACCCCCGACGACCTCTCCCTCCAGGACCACCTGATCGACACCTGGCAGAAACTGGCCGAGGTCTTCTACAACCATCCGGCCCTGCTGGGATTCGAGACGCTCGGGGGCATCCCCTGCCCTTCCGGATGGCAGCGGTGGCTGGGCCCGGCGGAGCAGCCCTGCGGGACCGTCCTCGCCGATTTCCAGCGGCGCTTCGCCCAGGCCATCCGGAACGTGGACCGGGACGCCCTGATCTTCCTGAACCTGCCCGACGGGGAGTCCCCGACCGACCCGGAGGGCCCATCGTTGGACAGGCCGGACCTCGAGGGAATCGCCCTGGCAGCGGTGGCCCCCGATCGGCCGGACCTCCGGCGGCCCGACTCGTCACCCTGGCGCCGGTCCGAGTGCCGGCTCGACGCCTTCCTCGAGGCCACCCGGGAACTGGCCGAGGAACGGCTCCAGGGCCCCCGGGTCCTGGTGGGGTACGGGACCTCCCCGGGACGACCCGGGGCGATCCAGGGCCTCTTCCATCAGGCGGTGGACATCGAGGACGCCGGGGCCTCGGCCTTCGTGGGAACCCCCCTCCTCGGGCGTCCTTCCGGGAGCTCGGTCCGTCCCCGGTGCCTTGCGGCGGCCCTGGTCCGCCCCTTCCCGGTCCGAGTGGCGGGGACCGACGTCCGGTGGTCCTTCGACCGTTCCTACGACGAGGGCGGAGACCGGGACCGGCATCACGGGGGGGAGGAGGTCCGCAACACGGACACCTTCACCCTGGCCTTCCGCCAGGGGTCCTCGACGGCCGACACGCTGGTCTTCATCCCCCGGTTCTCGGTCTTCCGGGACGACGACTCCACCGAGGCGCCGGAGTTCACGATCGACCTCTCGGATGGCCAGTGGCGCTGGGCCCCCGGGGACCCGGACCTGCTGGTCTGGACCACCCGGCCCGACGTGGCCGAACACCGCCTCGTGCTGCGCCCCTGGGGAGGCCGCCGGGCCCCCGGCACCGGCGTCGATCCCGACTGTCTCCCTTGATCGGCCGTGGTGGCCTCTGGATCGGGATCAGGACCCCGGGGGGCAGAGGGCGCTGCCCCAGGACGAGGCCTCGGGGCCCATCTCCAGGTGCAGCACGCCGCCGAGGCGGACCTGCTCCCAGGTCAGGAACGGCCGGTCCAGCGGCACGTCGTTCCACGTGGCCGACTGGACGTAGGGATGATCCGGAGCGGTGCCGGAGGCCTCGATCACCAGGTCCCGGGTCCCCGGCCTGTCCGGATCCAGGTGGACCACCGCCCGGGGAAAGACCGGCGACCCGATCACGTAGCCCTCCCCCGAGGGCATCACCGGATAAAGGCCCAGCATCGAGAAGACCACCCAGGCCGACGTGGCCCCGGCATCGTCGTTCCCTGGAAGCCCGCCCGGGTCATCGGGGAAATGGCGCGCCAGCAGGTCCCGGACCAGCCGCTGGGTCGTCGCCGCCCGTCCCACGTAGGCATAGAGGTACGGGGCGTGGTAGTCCGGCTCGTTGGTGATGTCGAAGAGGCCCTGGACGAAGAACGCATCCAGGCGGTCCTCGAAGGCCCGGGCCCCCCCGAGGATGTCCACCAGCCCGCAGACGTCGTGGGGGACCGACCACAGGTAGATCCAGGCGCTGGCCTCGGTGAAGCCCTGGTCGTAGGCCGTCGGGTCGAAGGGGTCCTGCCACCGCCCGTCCCGGTGCCGGGGTCGGAAGAAGCCCGTCGAGGCATCGAAGACGTGGCGCCAGTTGCCCGACCGCTCCTGGAAGAAGGCGGCGTCGGCGTCGAAGCCCGCGGCCTGGGCGAAGTGCGCCACGCAGGCGTCGTTCTGGGCATGTTCCAGGGTCATGCTGGCCCCCTGGAGGGAGTCGCACTCGATGCTGACGTACCCTCGATCCACGTAGTCCGGCGGGGTCCCCTGCCCCAGGTAGCCGCAGAGCCCGTCCTGCAGGGCGTTCTCCGAGTCCTCCAGGGAGCCCTTCCGCAGGGCCGCGAAGACCTCCGCCGCGTCGTACCCCTCCCGGAATCCCTTCACGAAGGCGTCGGCCACGGCGCAGAACTGGAAGTTCCCGGTCATGCACCGGGAGTCCCCCAGGGCATTCCAGGTCGCCTTCGCCATGAAGCCGCCGTCCCGGTACGACTGGAGGAAGGACCGCACCACGTCGCTGCGAGAGGCGGGGTCCACCAGGGCATGGAGGGGGTGGGTGACCCGGCCCGTGTCCCAGCCGCACCAGTCGTCCGAGAGATAGCGCCAGCCGTCCGCCGGCACCTCCCGGCCCACGCCATCCCACCCGCTGAAGAAGGCCCCGCCCTCGGTGATGTCCGCCGGCTGGAACCAGGTCCGGTAGAGGGCCGTGTAGAAGACCCGCCGTTCCGCCTCGGTGCCCCCCGTCACGTCGATGCGTCCCAGGTGTCGGTTCCACTCCCGGACCGCGGCCTCCCGGACCTCCTCGAAGGTCCCGGAACACCCCTCCTCCAGGTTGGCCCAGGCCTGTTCCACGGACCGGTAGGAGATCCCGACCCGGACCTCGACCACCTCCCCGGCCTCGACCTGGTACTCCAGGCGGGCCCCCTGGGCCCCGGCCCCGATGGGAAAGACCCCGGAGTTCTCCGGGTCGTAGGGCCGGGAGGCCCGGATGGCGAAGTGGACCGTCATCTCCCCGGTCCCCGGATTCGTGTCGGCCAGGCCGATGGCGATCAGGGGATTCACCTGATAGCGGCCGGTCCCCTCGGCCCCGTCGGGTCCCTTCAGGACCACCCGGCCCTCCAGGGACTCCCCCCGGTTGTGGGCCGTGTCCACCAGCACCCGGGCGGAACCGGCCTTGTCGAAGCGGTAGCGGTGCACCGCGCACTTCAGCCCCGCCGTCAGTTCCGCCTGGACGTCGAAGTCCAGCAGGTCCACCCGGTAGTAGCCCAGGCGGGCCTCCTCCCGGTCGTGGGCATACCGGGAGACCCAGGCCGTCGGCTCGGGAGAGAACGGACCGGTGGTGGCCGTGACGAGCACCTGGCTGTAGCCGTTGTTGCTGCCCCCGGGGCCCTCCAGGTGGGTGTGGGAGAAGCCCTCGATCCGGTCGTCGTTCCACTCGTAGGACTCGATGGTGCCGACGCCGCTGGCCGTGTCCGGTCCGACCTTCACCATGCCCCGGGGCACCAGGGGCCCCGGCAGGGCATTGCCGTCGCCCTGCGTCCCGATGAAGGGGTTCACGAGCGGGGTCCGATCGGGCCATTCCACCTCGAAAGGCACGTCGGCGGTCGCTTCGGAACCCAGGTCCAGGGAGGGCGCGTCCGCGGCGTCCCGGAGGTCCGACGGACCGGTCGTCCCTCCGGCGCAGGCGATGCCCAGCAGCAGCCATCCGTGCAGTCCCATCCTCCATCGGCGAATCATGAGCGCTCCTTGCATTGGTCCGCAGGCAGGTCCCCGGGCGAGCGGTAGTCTAGCGGAACTGGCCCGTGAGGTTCACCGGGACGTCGAACCGCCCGATGTCGGTGTCGAAGAAGGCGACTCCCCGGACATGATAGGTCTTGGGGACCGCCGATCGCACGTGCTGCAGCATCCCGGCGATGGTCGAGATCCCCACCCGGAGGTCCAGGGACATGGCCCGGCGCTCCCGGGCCGGGACGTTCACCCGCTGGGTCGAACTCATCGACACCAGCGATCGCCCGTCGAGTCCGAAATCGACGTTCATTCCGTCCAGCAGCGCAGCGATGTCGTTCGGGTTGAAGACCTCCAGGCGCACCTCGAAGGTGACCCCCGAGAGGTCCACCGACCGGAGCCCGACGGACTTCAGTTCGAAGCGGGTGTTGGCGAAGGCCAGGCGCTTCTGAAGGGCGTTGCACCCCGTCCCAAGGCCCAGTACCAGCAAGGCCACGATCCCGACCCCGATTCTCCTGGACATCTCCGCTCCCTCCCGGCAGGCGTCGGCTCCAGTATTGCCCCGGGACCGCCGACCGTCAATCCGACGCAGGCCGCTGCCTGGGGGACCGCCCGGGCCCGGTCTTCTGACGACATGCCCCGAGGAACCGTCCGGTCCTTTCTGGTATGCTTCGCCGGGCCGCAGCCCCGGAGGATGGGGTGGGACGTCTCCTGCCGGCGATGATGGGGATCGCGATCATGCTGGTACCGGTGTCTCTCCGGGCGACCACGGTGGCCCCCTGGGACCTGACCATGATGTCCCTGGCATCGGACCTCGTCGTCCGGGGAGAGGTCCAGACCCTTCAGACCTTCCGAGAGTCCTCCGGACGACTCGTGACCGAGGCCGTGGTACAGGTCCGGGAGTCCCTGCAGGGCGACGCGCCGGAGACGGTGTCCGTCCTCTGGCCCGGCGGGGAACTGGACGGCCAGGGACAGCGGGTGCCGGGAACCCCCGACCTGACCCGCGGCCAGGAGGTCGTGCTGTTCCTGGCCCGCCCGGGTCCCCCGTCGCTGGTGGCCCGGTACCTGCCGGTCGCCCTCGCGGCGGGCGTTTTGACGGTGCGCCATCTGCCGGACCGGACGGTGCTGCACCGGGACCTCCGGGGGCTTGCGGTCCCCGACGGCCTCGACCTCCCGCCCCTCCCGGCAACGCTGGAGGAACTGCGTCAGGCCCTGCGATCGCTCCGGGAGGCGGGACGATGACCCGCACCCGATGCGCTGTGCTGGTGCTGGCGGCCTGGCTCCAGACCGGCTACACGTGGTACCGGCTCCCGGACCAGACCCCCCTGCGATGGTATTGCGAGGAGGTCCCGGTCTTCTGGGACCAGGCCCTCTGCAATGACGTCCCGGCCACGGAGGCCGAAGGGGCCATCCGGGCCAGCCTCCAGGCCTGGAACGCCATCGATTGCCCCCATCCCCGGCTGGTCGAGGGCGGCGGCGTCCAGGGCGTCCCGCCCTTCCAGGGAGATCCGCCCCACCAGTCCGCGAACAACCTGGTCCTCTTCGAGGAGGCGGAGGCCTGGCGCACCGGCGACGGCAAGGTCCCGGGGGTCATCGCCCTGACGACCATCCTCTACGACACCCGGACCGGGGCCGTGAACAGTTTCGCGCTGGAGGTCAACGACGGGGACTTCCGCTTCGGCACCACCGGGGCCCTCCGGGACATGGACATCCAGAACACCCTGACCCACGAGTTCGGCCACGTGCTGGCCCTGGACCACTCGACCGAGGGCTGCCAGCGTCCCGACGCCCCGACCATGTGCTTCTCGGCCCCCTCGGGGGAGGTGGCCAAGCGGACCCTGGAGGCGGACGACCGGGAGGGGATCTGCACCCTGTATGCCCAGCCGTGGAGCGAGGACGGGGCCTGCGGCGTTCCGGACCCCGAGTCGTCCTCGGGAGGCTGCGACGCCTCCGCCCGGTCTTCGGGATTCGGGATCGCCCTGCTGATGGCTGGTCTGTGGTGGGTCCGCCGACGGCGCCCGGCCCCCGCCGGCCGGAACCTGGACGACATCGGGAGGACACCATGACACGGCATGGCTGGCCTTGGGCCCTGTGGGTCATCCCCCTGGTGATCGGGAGCACCCAGGAGGCCCGAGCCCAGGAAGACCCGGCCATCGAGATCTCGGGCCAGACCCGGGTGCTGGCGGGACAGGGCCGCCCGACGGTGGTCCTGACGGCCCTGCGCCCGCTCCAGGACGTCACGGTGCGGGTCACGCTGGCTGACGGCACCGGCAAGGCCATGCGCCTGGGCAACCTGGGCATGGGCGCCTCCCGGGAGGTTCCGCTGCCGGCGACGCCCGGCCACTGGACCGCCCGGCTGGAGGTCCGGTCCCGGGCCCTGAAGGAGCCGGAGGTCTTCGAGATCCCGGTCGTGGTGGCCCGCCCCCTCCAGATCGCCCTCTCGAAGGACACGGTGGACCTCGAGGAGGGACGCATCGTGTTCACCCCCTCGGAGGCCATTGCCCGGGTCTCGATCACGGTCCGCGGCGAGGAGGGCAAGGTCCTGCATCAGGCCGAGGAGGACCGCCCCTCGGAACCCGGCGTCCCGGTCACCGTCACCTTCCCTGCGGGACTCCCGGCCATCACCTCCATCTCGCTGCGGGTCCACGACCCCGACGGCTTCTACAACGGGGTGGAGATCCAGCCCTTCTTCATCGAGGTCCCCCACGAGGAGGTGACCTTCGAGTTCGGCAAGGCCGACATCCGCCCCGAGGAGGCCCCGAAACTGGAACGAACCCTCCAGCGGGTCCACGAGGCCCTGGCGAAGTTCGGCAGCGAACTGAAGGCCCGGCTCTACATCGGGGGCTACACCGACACGGTGGGCAGCCGGGAGTCCAACCAGGACCTGTCGGACCGCCGGGCCCGGGCCATCGCCTCCTGGTTCCTGGCCCACGGACTGCACGTCCGGGCCTGCTACCAGGGATTCGGGGAGGATGCCCTGGCGGTGCCGACCCCCGACGAGACCCCCGAGGCCCGCAATCGCCGCACGATCCATGTCCTGGCCCCCCAGGCGCCGCCGGTGAGCCGGGTCTTCCCCCGGGACCGGTGGACCTGCCTGTAGCCAGCCGTCGCCCGGACCCCGGTCGATTGACCCTGCCTCGGCCCTTCCCGTATGCTTGGATCCGGCGGGCATGGAGGCGGTCACCATGAACAGGCATCTCAGGGGCGGATTCACGCTGATCGAACTGATGATGGTGGTCGTGATCCTCGGGGTCCTGGCCACCGTGGCCCTGTTCTCGTACAAGTCCTACCTCCGGAAGGCCCGGACCGGGGAGGCGGTGGCCTTCCTGATGGACATCAAGATGAAGCAGGAGACCTACTTCATGACCTACTCCCGGTACGTGGACACGGGCCCCACGCCGGACTCCTTCTACCCGGACCCGATGCCCTACATCCCCTACCCGTGGCTCGGCGGCATGACCAGCTGGGACTGCACGAATCCGCCCAACCAGGCCATCCAGGGCTTCTGCGCCCTGGGCATCTCCCCGACCACGCCCGACACCTGGTTCCAGTACGTGACCATCGGATGGGCCCCAGGGGACACGGTCCCGCCCCCGAGCCCCCAGGGCCCCTGGATCCGGGACGGGTCCCGACGGTGGTGGTTCGCCCGGGCCCGGGGCTACGCCGGGAGCGGCGCCACGCTGCCCTTCGAACTGCGCATCTCCAGCGAGGTGAACGAGGTCATCGAGATCCCGACCAACTGATGCCGGCGGACCACTCCCGGTCGCCCCGGCCCGGATCCCCCTTCCCATTTTCCCTGCGCGCCTTATCTTGAGCCTCGGTGCTTCGTTCCCTCACAGGTCTTTCTGAAAACCAGGAGGTTCCCCATGAACGACCAGATCTTCCGGGCCTTCAACGACCAGATCCGCGAGGAGTTCCACTCGGCGTGGCTCTATCTCTCCATGTCCACCTGGCTCGAGAACCAGAATCTCCAGGGCTTCGCCCACTGGATGAAGGTCCAGGCCACCGAGGAGGCGAAGCACGCGATGAAGATCCTGGAGTTCGTCCAGGACCGTGGGCATCAGCCCCTGCTCCAGGGCATCGCAGAGCCCCCCCATCAGTGGAAGAGCGCCCTGGAGGTCTTCGAGGCGGCCCTGGCCCACGAGAAGCACATCACCGCGTGCTTCCAGAAGATGATGGATCAGGCCCACGAGGCGAAGGACTACGCGGCCATCGCCTTCCTGAACTGGTTCATCACCGAGCAGGTCGAGGAGGAGAAGACCACCGACGAGTGGGTCCAGAAACTGCGGATGGTGGGCGAGAGCAAGGGCGGACTGCTTCAGCTGGACCACCAGGCTGCCAAGCGCGGCTGACCGGGGCCCACCGTCCCCCCTCCCTGAAACGGAACTCACGCGACCTGGACCGGATTCCCAGGCCCGTCGGGTCTTGCCCGGCATCCCCGAGGGGAGACGCCCTGAGGACCTCCGGGTCATCCTGCCCGCAGGCGCCGCCAGGCCCACCACGGCCCCCACAGGAGCAGCAGGAACACCGGGAGGGGCACCGGCGAGGGGCCGGCCCGACACCCGGACCTGGAGGTCGCGACCGGTTGCCCCGGACCGAAGGACGGCACCTCGGGACCGAGAGGCGCCGTCTCCCCCGGCCCCGGGTCAACGCCACTCCCCACGGGAAGCACCGCGTCGCCCCAGGGGTTCCGTCCGACCCCGCCCGGCACCCGGGCGATGGCTGCGATCCCTTCCCCTGCCCCATAGCGAAGAACCCGAGCGAGCCGGTCCTGGTCGGGCCGGTAGGCGACCAGGTAGTTTCCTTCCGGATAGACCTGGGACGACAGCACTGAGACCAGTGCGATGACGAACCCGTCGGGGCGGGCCACCGCATCCTTCACCCAGAGGCCGTTGAGGGACAGTTCACTTGCCAGTCGCGGCAGGAAAGGTCCGTCGCTCCGGTTCGAGAGTTCCACAGTGCTTCCATCGTCCATCCGGACCCACACGGACTGGTCCCCGGGAACGAAGGAGGGCCCATCGGGTCCCTCGGCAAGACCCTGTGGCGAGACGATCTCCGTCACCACCTCTTCGGCCTCCTTCACGAAGTTCGGTCCCTGCCGTCGCCAGCGTTCCAGCCGGGAGGCCTCCTCCGCCGGCACGCCAGCCTGCACGCGCCACAGGAGCAGCGTATCGTCATCGGCGTAGGCACAGTCCCTGTAATCGCGCCCGGTGATGAGGCCGGTCAGCACGTCGGGGATTCGGGATTCCTCGGAGGGCGAGAACTCGGCCACGCAGCCTTCGGGACATGCCTCCCCCGGCGCTCCGGCGACGAGGCAGACGCGCCCGGTGGCCGAGGCCCCCATCGCATTGAAGGTGTACCCCTGGCGCGCACTCGGCCAGAGGGTCGCGATCCCCCCCCGAGGCCCCACCCGGTAGAGCATCATGCCTTCCCCGGGAATCGCCCCCAGGGCCAGCACGTCCCCTGGCTCCACCCGACGGGGAATCGACACGATCTCGCTGCCGGTATTGGCGTCCAGCAACACGTCTCCGAAACCTCCGACCAGATTCAGGGCCGGCAGGGGATCGGCCCCGAGGTAGTCCAGGGCCGCACCGAGGCGACCATCCTCGAACCATCGTCCGTAGACCCACCGATCGGACAGGTAGTCCCCGCGGCCGTTGGGATGGAGGGTCCAGGGGAAGGGCATGCCGTTGGGGAAGGAACCGGCCAGCAATATGGCCCATGCCGTGCCGAAGGTGCCATGGTCCACGTGTCGGTTCAGGCGGGTCATGCCCTGGGCCCGCTCCAGGATCGTCGGAGGATGGTCTGACGACAGGGCCACGATCCAGGCCTCCCAGGCCCCATGGACACCCACGATGAGCCTTCCGGACTCCTGGTGGAAACCGATGGGCCACAAGGAGGAGGCCCCGCGATGGGGCGCCGGATAGGGTCCCGGGTCCGGCAGGGAGGCATACTGCGCCGCCTCGGCCTCGGGGTCCAGGTGGAACAGAGTCCTCCTCTGCCCCTGACCGTCAATGTGGACAACGTCGCGGAAGGCCACATTGCCAGGGGCCACGACCACGTAGGCCGAATCGGCATCCTCGATGTACCAGGCCAGCCCGGTGCGGACCGGGTCGAATGGTGGGTCCAGCCACGGGGTCGTCTGGCCGGTCCAGAGGTCGGTGCGCATGGCTCCTCCGGAATCGACGGCCCACCGCCCGTCCAGCGACACCGCGCGCACCTCATGGGGGAGGGTGAGGGCCGTTCCGTCCCGGAAATGGCATGTCCGGTCGATGCAGAACGGCCCGTTCATGCCGGGATTGGACGCGAAATGCTTCTGGCCCACCCAGGCGGGCATCGCCTCGGGCAACTGGAAGGTGGCAAACCAGGGGGATTCGGCAAGACCAGCCGGGTCATCGTCAAAGGCCCGGTCGGCCAGGTAGCCCTCGTCCCGTGTCGGATCCCTTCCAAGGCCTGCTTCGACACCGTCGGCGATGCCGTCCCCGTCGCTGTCCCATCGCCAGTCGTCGGTCCCCAGGGCCGCCTCCTCCAGGGAGGACAGCCCGTCCTGGTCTCGATCCAGGCTGTCGGGATCCCACCTCACGAAGGTCTCGTTGGTGGGACGGCCGTGGGCGATCCGGGCCCGGTTTCCGTCCAGCAGAACGAACTCCCGCAGGTCCGGCACGACGTTGGCCTGTGCCCGATCGGTCCGGATGCGTTCATAGGCGGAGTCCACCAGGGCCGCCGACAACGGCAGATAGAAGAGACCAAAGGGGTCCAACCGGATCGCGAGGGCCCCGGTCCCCCCCCAGCCAGGAATGGCCTCCCCGAACTCTCCGAAGGACTTCTGGGAGGTCCACTCCCACTGCATCAGGGGCCAGATCCAGACGGCCTTCCGTTCCGGGTCCCAGGCCAGGCCGGTCACCCCCAGCAAGGGGAAGCGGGCATTGGTTTGCGATTGGATCACGGCGCGGGACATCCGCCACTCGGTGGATGGTCCATGCAGGACCTCCCGGATCCGCCCATCGGGCTCCAGGCGCAGCAGGTAGGCCGCCCGGGCCGGAAGCGGCTCCTGGAACTCGCTCTTCAGCAACACCACGATGCCCCCGTCCGGCAACGCCACCGCGGCATGGAAACCCCAGGGCTGGTCCTGGAAGGCGTACTGGCCTGGAAAGAGGTCCTGGAACGTGGACTGGGTGCCCATGCTCCAGTCCCAGTCCGGGACGTCATAGAAGGGCGGGTGGGCGATTCCTGCCGCCACCTCCTTCGCCGTCACCAGGGTCCGCAGGGTGGGCTGCGGATCGTCCAGCGAGGCACATCCGATGGCATCGCGGCGCACCACGCACACCCTGCGGTCCCAGGCGATCATGGGCCCGACGGGTTCGAACTCCGTGAAGGCGGGGTCATAGGACAGGCGCACCCTGGAAGGGTCCAGATAGGACAGGTTGCCCGACTGCTTCAGGGGATCGGTGCAACGGAACCGGAACACGTCGAAACCGTCCCGGTTGTACTGGGTCCCCTGGTAGTACCGCTGGTCCGCGTAGACGACGTCACTGTCCGCCGCAACGGTAGGCTTCCGCATGGCCCGGTCGATCCCCCCGCTGGGCCAGACCGGGATTCGCGTCCGGCGGTCCTTCGAGACGCACTCGGCCCCGCCGGACTGGCTATAGAGCAGGTAGTGCCCCTCGGCGCCGGGTCTGTCCATCCCGACGACCTGGTCCAGGGGCGACTCATTCTCTGCCGGAAGGTCCCGGTACACGTCGATGCGACCGGGGATGGCGAAGTCCAGGGCCAGGGCCGTGGCAGGGGCCACGATGCCGACCCAGAATGCTGCCGACGGCTGCCAGCATGAATGGCGACTCACGATGCGCCTCCTCAAGATCCGGAGTCCGGGATGAAGTAGTTGTTCACGTAGCGACCCTTCCGGAGGATCGTGCCGTCAGGGGCGTACTCCACGTAGGGCCCGTCCAGCACGCCCTGGAAGAAGACCGCCTCGATGTGGATGGCCCCTGATCGATAGTAGAGACGCCATGGCCCATGCTGCTGGCCGTCCACGTAGTCGCCCTCCAGCTCGACCTGGCCGTTGTGGTAGTAGGTCTTCGAGGGACCATGTCGCACGTCGTCCTGGAAGAACAGGCGTGCCGACAGCACCCCGTCCCGTTCCCACCGCTGCTCCCACCAGCCCCCCCGCTCGCCTCGGAGATAGACTCCCTCGAAGACCAGAAGGCCCTGGTCCTCCGGGTCTTCCATGCGGGATTCACTGAAGAATCGCCAGGTCCCCTCTGCCAGTCCACCCTGGTAGGTGCCCTCGAACAGCCGCTCTCCATCCATCGTCCAGGCCCGGAAGGTCCCCTCCCGAGACCCCCGGTCATAGGCCCCTTCCAGCGCCTTCCTGCCGTTCGGGTGCAGACAGGTCCAGAGGCCCTGCCTCAGGTCTCCCTGATAGGTCCCTTCGCACTCGGGGGCCCCGTCGTCGTAGAAGGTCCGTGCAGGCCCCTCCCGGAGCCCCTCGGACCAGGTGGTCTCCTCCACCACCGTCCCCCCGGGCACGAATCTCCGCTGCAGGCCATCACGAAGGCCCCGGTCCCAGTCCTGGCGCTCCAGCAGATGCCCCGAGGAGTACCACCGCTCCCAGGTCCCCTGTCGCTGGTCGTCCTGGTAGGTACCCCGTTCGGCCAGGGTGCCGTCGGGATGCCAGCGCCGGGAGTTCCCCTCCAGTCGTCCAGCCTGGGCCTGCCACTCCCGGAGAGCCCGGCCCCGGAAGAACACCACGAAGCGCCCGTCCGGGAGGCCTTCCCGGTAGTTCCCGACGACCTCGTAGTCCCCGTACACCCCCAGGAAGGGACCCGAACGGACACCCGTTTCCTCGCACCAGGACTCCCCCTCGTCCGAGACCAGGCTCCCGGAGGGACAGGTCGCGCCGTTCCATGCCGAGGACCGGCTGGGCGGCAGGTCGGTGGTCTCCGCCGGGTCGGGTTCCGGGAGGTCCTCACAGGCAGGATAGGACTGCTGCTGGGGCTGGTCTCCCCCGGAGGCCACCAGCCAGGTGCCACAGCGGCGCCCGCGGTCATAGTGCTGCTGGGCCACCAGGCGGCCGTAGATGTCCCGCTCCTCCCACGTCCCGTGCCAGAGTCCCTGGAGGTATTCCTGGCGATACCGGATGGGGTCCGGCGGGTCATCGGCCGCGAGAGGCTCTCGGGCCGCCAGTGTGGCCCGGTCGAATCGGTAGAGGAACACGCCATCGGCATCGCCCCGATGGAAGGTTCCCTCCTCCCGAGGGACCGCCGTGTCGGGGTCGTCGGCCAGTTCAAAGCCACGGAAGGGTCCGTGGGGCAGGCCTGCCGCGTCCTGGCACCATCGAACCAACAGGTTTCCCTGGACCGTCTCGACCAGGGTGGCGTCCGCCGGGCATGGCGACTGTTTGCCACAGGAGGCCAGCAGGCCGAAGAGGCCGCACCCCAGCAGGAGGCCCACCCTGGGGGATCGGCACGGACCTGGCAAGACACGGGGCCCGAGGCCGGGGCGATGAGATCGATGCGACATGCGATTCTCCCGCGTGACCGAAGATAATGGATGGATTTTTTATCGCCTTTGTCAACTTGGAGCGGGAGGATGGGACCGGGTCCTCGGGCCCGGCTCCGCGATTCCCCGATGGAACGACCGCTCGGTTGCCGTCGATGCAGGGGCCGTCTAGACTCCCGGCCGGGAGGCGGTCATGGCCGTCGTGGTGGTGGCGGAAAAACCGTCGGTGGCGAGGGACCTGGCGGCGGTGCTGGGGGCCTCCCGCCGCAGCCCGTCGGCCATCTCCGGCAACGGGTACCTGGTGACCTGGGCCGTGGGCCACCTGGTGGGCATCTCCGAACCCGGCCAGATGCAGGCCGAGTGGAAGGCCTGGCGCTTCGACCGGATCCCGATCCTGCCCCGGGAGTGGCCCCTGACCCCCATCCCCCAGACGAAGGACCACTTCGACCAGGTGGTCCGGATCCTGACCGCACCGGACACGGAGCGGATCGTGTGCGCCACCGACGCCGGCCGGGAGGGGGAACTGATCTTCCGCTACATCTACCGCCTCTCGGGGGCCACCGCGCCGGTCCAGCGCCTCTGGGTCTCGTCCCTGACCCCCGAGGCGATCCGCGAGGCCTTCGACGACCTGCGCCCTGGGGCCGAATACGACGCCCTGGCCCGAGCCGCCGAGGCCAGGGCCAGGGCCGACTGGCTGGTGGGCATGAACCTCACCCGAGCCTACAGCCTGCGGTTCGGCCGGAGACCCGGCGAGGACCAGCGGCGCCTGCTATCGGTGGGCCGGGTCCAGACCCCGACCCTGGCCATGATCGTCGAGCGGGAGAAGGCCATCCAGGCATTCGTCCCCGAGGCCTACCACGAGGTCCTGGCCACCTTCGGGGAGGGACCGCGTTCCTTCCAGGGTCTCTGGTTCGACCCCGCCCGGGCCGGAGGCGAGGGAGGAGACGTGCGCCTGGCCTCCCGGCTGCCGGCGGATCCGGCCCCGGCGCAGGAAATCCGGGATCGGGTGATCGGTCGCCCGGCGGAGGTCCTGTCCCTGAGCGGCCAGGACCGGTCTCAGCCGCCTCCCCAGTTCTACGACCTGGCGGAGCTGCAGCGCCACGCGAACCGCCTCTACGGGCTGACGGCCAACGAGACCCTGGCGGCGGCTCAGGCCCTCTACGAGCGCCACAAGCTGATCACCTATCCCCGGACCGACTCCCGGCACATCTCCCGGACCGTGGCGGAACGCCTCCAGGCGGTGACGGACCGCATCGCGCCGCGCTACGGCGATGCGGTGGCCCCGGGCACCGGAGTCCGCCCCCTCGGACCCCGGTTCGTGGACGATGGCAAGGTCACGGACCACCACGCCATCCTGCCGACGGCCACCAGTCCTGATGGGAAGGTCCTGTCACAGGACGAGGCCCGCATCTACGACCTGGTCTGTCGGCGCCTGCTGATGGCCTGGCACGGGGATCACCGGACCCGGGTCACGACGGTGATCACGGCGGTGGATTCAGAGGGAGGCCTCCGGGACCACTTCCGGTCCACCGGCACGCTGGTCACCCAGGTGGGCTGGAAGGTGCTGGATCCCCAGGGGACCCGGGCCGAGGGCAGCGGGAAGAAGACCCGGAAGCGGAAGGCGCCCTCAGGCCCGGACTCCGGCGGCGAAGGCGACGAGTTCCCCGAGGAGGAGGCCCGGAAACTGCCTGACGGCCTGGCCCCCGGGCCCGGGTGGACGGTGACGGCATGCGAGGTCCAGCGGAAGGAGACCTCGCCGCCGAAACGCTTCACCGACGCCACGCTGCTGACGGCCATGGAGACCGCCGGCCGGGTCCTGGAGGACCGGGAACTGGAAGAGGCCATGAAGGAGCGTGGCCTGGGGACGCCGGCCACCCGGGCCGCGATCCTGGAGACGTTGATCCAGCGGGGCTATGTCGAGCGGAAGGGCAAGACCCTCCGGGCCACCGAGGAGGGCATCGCCCTGATCGACGTGGTCCACGAGAAGGTGAAGTCCCCCGCGATGACCGGCGAGTGGGAACTGCGCCTGAAACGGATGGAACGGGGGGAGGGAACCCTCGAGGCCTTCATGGCGGAGATCGAGGCCTACGTGGTGGAGGTGGTGAACCTGGTGAAGGGGATGCGCCCCGGCGGCCCGGGGACCGGGACCTCCGCCGCCAGTCCCCCCGGGACCTCCCGACCCGCCGCCACCGGGCAGATGCCTGGGGACCAGGAAGGTTCGGGACTCTCGCGGCGGCCCGCCGAGAAGACCCCAGCGCAGGACACGGGCCCGGGGACCCCCGCCAAGGGGATGTCCGTCCCGGAGGGGGACTCCCTGGACCGGCTGCTCCAGTCCCGCCTGGGCCTGTCGTCCTTCCGGGAGGGACAGCGGGAGGTCTGCGAGGCGGTGGCCCGGGGAGAGGATGCCCTCGTGGTGATGCCGACGGGGGCCGGCAAGTCCCTCTGCTACCAGTTGCCGGGCCTGGCCCGGGGCGGGACCACGCTGGTGGTCAGCCCCCTCATCGCCCTGATGGAGGACCAGGTGGCCCACCTGGCAGGCCGGGGCATCCGGGCCGCCTGCATCCATTCGGGCCGCGACCGGGCCGACAGCCGGGAGACCTGTTTCCGGTACCTCCGGGCGGAACTGGACTTTTTATTCATCGCCCCGGAGCGCCTGGCGGTCCCGGGATTCCCGGAGATGCTGGCGAAGCGACGGCCGGTGCTGATCGCCATCGACGAGGCCCACTGCATCAGCCACTGGGGCCACGACTTCCGGCCCGACTATCGGTTGCTGAAGGACCGACTCCCGCTGTTGATGCCCACCTCGGTGGTGGCCCTGACCGCGACGGCCACCGTGAAGGTCCAGCAGGACATCTGCGAGCAGTTGAACGTCCCGAAGGCCCGACGGTTCGTCCGGGGCTTCCGCCGGGACGACCTGGCCCTGGAGATGGTGGAGCGTCCCCCATCGCAGCGCCTGTCAGAGGCGATCCGCATCCTCCGGGACCCGGCCCGACGACCCGCGATCCTCTACTGCCCGACCCGGAAGACCGCCGAGCAGGTGGCCGAGACCCTCCGGGAAGCGATCCCGGCGGCGCCCTACCATGCCGGCATGCCCCCGGCCCGGCGCAAGGAGGTCCAGGAGGCCTTCCAGCGAGGGGACCTGGAGGCCGTGGTGGCCACCGTCGCCTTCGGGATGGGCATCGACAAGGCGGACGTCCGCACGGTCGTGCACCTGGCCATGCCGGGGTCCATCGAGGCCTATTACCAGGAGGTGGGCCGGGCCGGGCGGGATGGGAAGGGAGCCCGGGCGCTGCTCTTCTACGGGTACTCGGACCTGAAGGTCCACGAGAGTTTCTTCGCCGCCAACTATCCCCCGGCGGAGGTCCTGGCGCGCCTGCGGGAGATGGTGCCCCGGGACGGGATTCCCCGGGAGGACCTGCTGGACCTCTGCGGCCTGGAGCCGGAGGTGGCCCAGAACGCCCTGGAAAAACTGTGGATCCACCAGGGGGTGTCGGTGGACGGCAACGACCTCGTGACCCGGGCCGACGGTCCCTGGCGGCCCTCCTACGAGGAGGTCCGGCGGCACCGGGAGGCCCAGGCCGACGAGATGCTCGACGTGGCCCGGTCCGGGTCCTGCCGGATGGCCCGCCTCGTATCGCACTTCGGGGAACGGGGGTCGCCCCCCTGTGGGGTCTGCGACACCTGCGCCCCGTCGGCCTGCCTGGTCCGGACCTTCCGGGAGGCCGATGACCGGGAGAAGGCCCTGGCCTTCGCGGTCCTGCAGCACCTCCATCGCCGGGACGGGCAGGCGACCGGGGTTCTGTACCAGGCCGTGTGTCCGAACCAGCAAGCGAGCCGGAGCGACTTCGAACGCCTCCTGTCGGCGATGCAGCGAGCCCGGCTGCTGGCCCTGGCCGAGGATGCGATGGAGAAGGAGGGCCGACGGATCGCCTTCCGCCGGGCCCACCGGATGCCCCGGGCCCCCCTGCCCTCCTCCCCGGAAGACCTGCACCTCCCCATCGAGGTCCATCCCGAGGCCTCCCCGGCCTCCTCCGGGCGAAGGAAGGCTCGGGTCCCGGCCGCCCCCCTGGCGGGACCGGCCCGGGAGGTGCTGGAGGCCCTGCGGGCATGGCGCCTGGAGGTCGCCCGGCGAGAGGAGGTCCCGGCCTTCCGGATCCTCACGGACCGGTCCCTCCACGCCCTGGCAGACCAGCGGCCCAGGACCCTGGAGGCCCTCTATCGCATCCCGGGAATCGGCGGGCGATTCATGGAGCGACACGGCCGGGAACTGCTGGAGGTCCTGGCCCGGTCCGAGGACTGAGGCATCAGGAGGCGGGAGCAGCCCCCGACGTGGCCCCCTGCCCCGGTCGTGCGGGGGTCAGTGGCAGCCCTGGGTGCGGGTCCCGGAGGAGTCCCCCTCGCAGTTGAACCCCAGGAACCCCGAGCAGTCGGTGGACCAGGTGGCGCTCTGCCCGCACTCGGGGATCGAGGACCCCTTCCAGCCGGCCGTGACGTTGTTGCCGCAGTCCGGGAAACTGCCGCATCGGACCACGGCGTTGTACTGCCTGTCCTCCCGGCCATCGCAACTGTAGTCGAAGTTGCCGCACCTGCTCGGTCGGGTGAACCAGCCCGTCTGCCCATGGTGGACGTTGGGGTCGGTGTCGCAGCAATCCCCCGAGGCGTCGATCCCGGTATAGGGCGCCTTGGGCCCACAGAGGCACTTCTGGGGGCCGTCCACGCCGTACCCGTCGCCGTCCTGATCCAGCATGTACCACTGGCAGGCCGCGGCCCCCTCCTCATTGGCCTCCCCGTTGCAGTTGTCGTCCCAGGAGGTGTCGCACCGCTCGCTGACCCCCGGCCTTACCAGGGGGTTCGTGTCGTCGCAGTCGCCCCCCTGGACCGCCGTGTACCAGCCGTTGGGAGACCCCCCGCAGTAGCACTGGCTGTTGTTGGTCACCCCGTAGCCGTCCCGGTCGCTGTCGTAGTAGTACCGGTTGCATCCCTCGGCCCCGGCCTCGTCCACGGACCCGTCGCAGTCGTCGTCCTTGCCGTTGCAGATCTCCGTGGCCCCGGGGAACCGCTGGTTGTCCCGGTCGTCGCAATCGACCGGCTCCTGCTGGGGTGCCTGGTAGTCGTCCCGGGGGCTGCACAGGCACTTGGAATCCATCCCGTTGCCGTAGCCGTCCCGGTCCTGGTCCTTCCAGTACCTCGTGCAGCCCATCAGGTCCTCGTAGCCGACGGCGGTCGAGTCGGTCAGCCCGTCACAGTTGTCGTCCAGGCCGTTGCAGATCTCCACCGCCGAGGGGCGGATCATCTTGTCGTTGTCGTTGCAGTCCCCTCCCTGGGTCGCCGTGAACGGGGGCGTCTTCCGGCACTTGCAGGCGAAGACGTCGCTCTTGCCGAACTGGTCCCCGTCGAGGTCCTGGTAGTACAGCGTGCACCCCTGGGCGTCGTCCTCGTCGGTCAGCCCGTCGCAGTCGTCGTCCCGGCCATTGCAGGACTCGATGGCGCCGGGATTCACCTCGGGCACCAGGTCGTTGCAGTCGCCCTTGAGCGTGGCCGTGTAGACATCGAAGGGCCCGCACTCGCACCAGCCGTCCTCCTCGACCCCGTAGCGGTCGCCATCCTCGTCCCGGTAGTACGTCCGGCATCCCTGGGCCCCGGTCTCGTCGGTCTTCCCGTTGCAGTTGTCATCCTTGCCGTTGCACCGCTCCTGGGCCCCCGGGAACACCGACTGGTCCTGGTCGTCGCAGTCCCCGCCCGAGAGCCCCCGGTAGGGCGGGTCCGGGGCGCACAGGCACTTCGTGTCCCCCGTCACGCCCCGACCATCGCCGTCCTCGTCCCGGAAGTAGGTCACGCACCCCCTGGCCCCCTCGGGGTCCGTGAGGCCGTCGCAGTCGTTGTCCAGGCCATCGCAGACGTCCTCCGAGGGGGCCTGCCCCTGGCAGACCGTCCGGCCACCGCCCTCGCAGACCGTCGTGCCGGGGCAGAGGCCGTATTCCGTCTGGACCGTGCAGTTCTCCGGCGGCACCTCCTCGTCGGTCTGCCCGTCGCAGTCGTCATCCACGGCATTGCAGGTCTCGGCCTCGGGCTCCTTCGCCGGGCACTCCTGGTCACAGGTGCGGGTGGCCCGGCAGGTCCCGAACGTGTTCTCGACATAACACTCGGTCAGGTTTCCCTGGAGGCGGTACTTCTCGGTGCAGGGACAGGGGCTCCCCTCGGGGGGCAGGCAGGCCTTGCCGACGGTTCCTCCGGTGTCCCGGCAGAAGAAGCCCTCGGGGCAGTCCCCGTCCCCTGTGCAGGAGGCCCCGCAGAAGGCCCCCTCGGGCCCGAAGGGGATGCACGAATAGCGCACCCCCGGGGCCGCCACGGCAGGGACGCACTCGGGGTTCTCCCGACAGGGCTGGCAGATCCGGGCGAAGGGGTCGATGCACCCATAGACCACGTCGCTGCCGGTGTTGGAGATCACCGCGCAGATCCACCCCCGGGGGCAGGGGTCCGAACTCTGGCAGGCCAGCGTGCACCGCAGGCCATCCCGGGTGTCCACGCAGAGCCCCGAGAGGCAGTCGCTCGGGGCCCGACAAGGGCATCCCGCCTCGGCGAATCCCGGCGCACAGGCCTCCGCCGTGTCCTCTTCCAGGGAGTCCCGGACCTCGAACTGGTCCGGCCCCTCGCCGGGGTCCGGGTCGGAGGCCCACCGGTCCTGCCCGCCGAGGTCCCGGTCCACGACCACGGGGATCTCGACCGCGTCGGTCCCGGCGTCGCCGGCTCCTCCCCCGCCACAGGCGGCCCAGGCCACCATCCCGATCCCGAGCCAGCGGACGTGATGCGTCATGAAGCCCTCCCCACCGCAGCGAAAGTCTGCCGGTTTCCCGATGCCTCCGTCAATGCCCGACGTCGTCCGGAGGCGAATGGGCCGTTGCGATCCGGAGAACTCCTCCGGCCAGGGAAGTGGGGATGCGACCAGCCCTCACGGGGGCCCGGGGATCGACCGGACGGGACGCAGCCCCAGGCCGTAGTAGCGCAGATCCGGATCCCCGCCGTGACGGACGGCGGCGCGCACCGACCGGGCCTCCAGGATCCAGGACCCACCCCGGTGGGATCGCGCCCCCGCCTGGGACGCCTCGACGGCGCTACCGTCCAGCGGAGCCCCCTCGTAGGAGTCCCGGTAGCCGTCCTGGGTCCACTCCCAGACGTTGCCCAGCATGTCGTACAGCCCGAAGGCGTTGGGCCTCTTGCCCCCGACGGGCCGCGGGGCGCCCCCGCTGTTCCCCTGGTACCAGGCCACGGCGTCGATCTCCCCGTAGTGGGGGCCGATGGACCCGCCCCGGGCGGCGTATTCCCACTCGGCCTCCGTCGGCAACCGGTACCCCTTGCACCGGGGCCCCAGGAATCGGGCCTCGGCACACCGGTAGGCCGTCTCGCCGGGCCGCCCGCGACAGCCCTTCAGGCGATAGCACTCCTCGAGGCCGTCCCGGCGGGACAGGGCGTTGCACCAGGCCACCGCGTCCCACCAGGACACGTTCTCCACCGGACAATCGGGGCCGCAGGACCGGAACGAGGAGGGGTTGTTCTTCATCAGGGCCTGCCACTCCCCCTGGGTCACCTCCGTCTTCCGGATCCAGAAGGGCCGCGGGATCCGGACCCATCGCTGCGGTCCTTCGTCCGCCTTGCGCCCGGCCTCGTCGTCCGGGGACCCCATCAGGAACTCCCCGGCAGGGACCTCCACGAATCCCGGGGGCGCGTCCACGCCCGCCTCGGTCGGGGACGCCGCACCGATGGCTCCCGACGCCCCTTCCGTGCCATCGGGCCCTGCATCGACGACCGCCGCGGCCGCCGGAGACGCAGCCTCCGGTCCCGAGGGCCCCCGAAAGACTCCCAGTCTCCAAGCGATCACCCCGGCGACGGCAACCGTCGCCAGGATCGCCAGGCCGGCCGCCGCCCCTCCCCTCCGTCGGCGAGGGGAGGCCTCGGAGTTCGGCCGGGGCTCCCGCGGGGGTGCCGACACCGTCTCCCGAACTTCGGGAACCCTCCCGGTCGTCCCCGGACCGGCCACCGCCCCGGCCCCCTCCCCGGCGGGAACCGTGATCTTCCCCCCGGTCCGATCGTCGGCGGGCCCCTCGGCCCACTGCCGAAACGCCTCCTCCATCGCCTCCCGGAACCGGGCCGCCTGCCGGAACCGCTTCTCCGGGTCCCGGTGGATGGCCCGGCGCAGGAACTCCCGCAGGGCATCGGGGACCTCCGGCCCGGCGCCGGGGTCCAGGGGGTCATGGTCCGGGTCCAGTTTCTTCGCGATGATCTCCTGGGGCGTCTCCCCCTCGAAGGGGCGCTTCCCGGTGAGCAGTTCGAAGGCCAGCACCCCCACCGCATAGAGGTCGGTCCAGGGCCCGACGGCCTCCCGGGTGATCTGCTCCGGGGCCATGAAGGTCGGAGTCCCCAGCAACAGGCTCGTGTCCCGTTGCGACTCCAGGAACTTGGCCAGTCCGAAGTCCAGCACCCGGACGAAGTGAGGGTCCCCGGGGACCGCCTGGATCATCACGTTGTCCGGCTTGATGTCCCGGTGGATGATGTCCAGGGAATGGGCCGCCTCCAGGGCATTGATCACCTGTTCCAGCACGTGCCGCAACACCGCCGGAGGCATCCTCTCGCCACGGGCGGTCAGGCGTCCCATCTCCGACGTCAGGGTCCGGCCCTCGACGTATTCCATGACCAGGTAGGGAAGGTCCCCGACGGTTCCGTACTTGTGCAGCCGCACCACGTTGGGATGGGACAGGCGAGCCAGGGCACGGGCCTCCCCCTCGAACTTCCGGGCCAGGGCCCGGGCCATCTCCGGGTCCTCGGTAACCGGTTCCATCAGTTTCAGGGCGGCCTTCATCCACAGGGGCGCCTGGAGGACCAGATAGACCTTCCCGAACCCGCCCCGACCGAGCAGGTCCACCACCAGATGGTCGTCGATCCGCCTGCCAATGACCGGGTCGATCCGGTCCGGCCCCCGGCCCTGGTGCCTCCGGTGCCACTCCTCGGGGATCCGGTGGAGCCCCCGCCGGCTGCACGCCCGCTCCGGACAGGGAGATCCCACGGGCCCCTCCCCGTCACACCCCGGGCAGAATCCCCGCTCCGCATCCATCGATCGCCACCCCGGGCCGGTGTCGAGCAACTATCCCCCCAGGGGCCCCGGGCCGTCAACCATCCGTTCCCGGCCCTTCCCCGAGTTCCCCGGGAGGCTCTCCGGCCTCGTCTCTGGGATAGCGGGACTCCACCTCCCGAGCCAGGGCCTCCAGGGTGCCGTCGCCGATGGCCCGGCGGACCTCCCCCATCAGCCAGGCGTAGTAGTGGAGGTTGTGGAGGGTGTTCAGCACCGATGCCAGGATCTCCCGGGCCACGAAGAGGTGCCGCAGGTAGGCCTTCGTGAACCGCCGGCAGACCGGGCAGTCGCAGAGGGGGTCCGGCGGCGAAAGGTCGTCCTTGTATCGCGCATGCTTGATGATCACGCGCCCCTGGCGGGTCAGCAGCATCCCGGTCCGTCCGGCCCGGGTCGGGAAGACGCAGTCGAAGAGGTCCACCCCGCCCAGGACCGCCCGAGGAAGGTCCGGAGGCATCCCGACCCCCATCAGGTATCGCGGCTTCTCCGGGGGCAGCCAGCCGGCGGTGGCCGCCGCGACGGGGTGCATGCGGTCCGGCGGCTCCCCGACCGACAGGCCGCCGATGGCGATCCCCTCGAAGGGCAGGTCCCCGATGGAGATCGCATGTTGCCGGCGCAGTTCCAGGTCCAGCCCCCCCTGGACGATGCCGAAGACCGCCTGGTCCTCCCGGCAGCGGGCCTCCAGGGCCCTTTGGGCCCACCGGGTGGACCACTCCACCGCCCGCTCCAGTTCCGGCCGGGCCGCCGTCGAGGGAGGACAGACGTCCAGCACCATCGCGATGTCGGACCCCAGGGCCTCCTGGATGGCGATGACCCCCTCGGGAGTGAAGCGATGTTCCGATCCGTCGATGTGGGACCGGAAGGTCACCCCCTCCGGCTCCAGGCGCCGCAGGGCAGCGAGGCTGTAGACCTGGAAGCCACCCGAGTCGGTCAGGATCGCCCCCTCCCACCCCATGAACCGATGCAGGCCCCCGTGGGCGGCGATGACCTCGGGGCCCGGCCGCAGCGCCAGGTGATAGGTGTTCCCCAGGATGATCCCGAATCCCGCGCCGGCCACCGCCTCCGGGAGCAGCCCCTTCACGGTGGCCTGGGTCCCCACGGGCATGAAGGCGGGGGTCTCGATCACCCCGTGGGGGGTTCGCAGGCGCCCTCGCCTGGCCCCGCTCGCCGCGTCCCTGGCCAGCAACTCGAACCTGAATCCCGTCGCCATGCGCCCCCCGCCATCACAGGACCAGCATCGCGTCCCCGTAGGAATAGAAGCGGTATCCCCGGTCCACCGCCTCCCGGTAGGCCCCCAGCAGGCGTTCCCGCCCCACCATGGCCCCGACCAGCAGCAGCAGCGACGACCCCGGGAGGTGGAAATTGGTCAGCAGGCCCGAGACCACCCGGAACCGGAACCCCGGCGTGATCAGCAGCCGGGTCGCCCCTTCCCCGGGCTCCACCTCCCCCGAGGCCCCGGCCGTCTCCAGGGTCCGCACCGAGGTCGTCCCCACCGCCAGCACCCGCCTCCCCTCCCGGAGGGCCCGGTTGATGCGCCCCGCCACCTCCTCCTCGACCCGGTAACGCTCCTCGCCCACGTCATGGAGCCGCACGTCCGGCGAGGTCACCGGCTTGAAGGTGCCGGGACCGACGTGGAGGGTCACCGTGGCGATCTCGACCCCCGCCTGCTGGAGGCGTCGGATCATCGCCTCGTCGAAGTGGAGTCCCGCCGTCGGGGCCGCCACGGCCCCCTCCTCCCGGGCATAGACCGTCTGGTACCGGACCCGGTCCAGGTCCTCCAGTTCCTGGCCCTCCCTGCGGATGTACGGCGGCAGGGGCATCCGGCCGAAGCGGTCCATGGCCTCTCGGATCGTGCCCGAGTCCAGGCGCAGGATCGCCCGTCCCCCGTCCCGGACCTCCAGCACCTCGGCCCGGACCCCCGTCGGGTTCCCGGGTCGGTCCAGCAGTTCCAGGCACGCCCCGACCCGGAGACCCCGCCGGGTCCCGTAGAGGGCCTCGAAGGGATCGCCCGGGTCCAGCACCAGCAGTTCCACCCGGCCCCCGGTCTCCTTCCGGGCGAACAGGCGCGCCGGCAGGACCCGGGTGCGGTTCAGCACCATCACGTCCCCGGGCCGGACCCATCGGGGCAGGTCGGCAAACCAACCATGTTCCGGCGCCCCTTCCTGGCGCCGCAGGACCATCATCCGGGAGGCCGTCCGCCGGGGCGGCGGAACCTGGGCGATCCGGTCCGGGGGCAGGTCGTACTGCCAGGACTCCAGGCGGTACTCCACCGGGATCTCCAGGGGCCCGTCCAGGGAGGATTCCACAGGTCCGCCTTTCCGCCCGCCGCCGGGCGCCTCGGGTTCCTAGCGCACCGGAGGCAGCGACCGGTCCATCTCCATCACTCGCTGGCGCAGTTTCTGCCGGTCCGAGTCGAAGGTGAAGTCCCCATAGACCTGGTAGAAGTCCTGGCGGTCCAGCACCTTCGGGTAGAGGAGCGCCGCCGCCTCGACCTTCTCGCTGTCGAACGAGAAGACCCCCATCACCTCCCGGACCTGGGCCGTCAGGAACCACTGGTGCCGGACGACGTCCCGCAACAGGTCCAGCTGCTCGCTGGCAAAGGAGAGGTTCCGCAGGTCGCCCAGCAGCCCTGCGAATCGCTGCGGGTCCATCGGGACAGGGCCCACCGGGACCGCCACTGGGGGCCCCGGCGGCTGCCGCCGCCCCCGGTATTCCAGTCGCTCCATCGCGTCGATCACCCGATCCCGGGCCTCGAGGATCCGGCGCATCAGCACCGACCGGCCCCGAACGCCCCGCATCCCCTCCAGGACCCGGGCCGCATCCTCCAGCGACTGGAGGGCCTCCTCCAGGTCCGCCTGGGCCCCCCGGTGCCCCTGTGCCGACGCCGGCATCGCCGATCCAAGCGTCAGGGCCAGCACCAGCACTCCCGTCATCCCTCGGCACGTCATGATTCGCACCTCCTCCAGAGACTTCCCGGACGGCGACGTCCGGACCGGGCCCTGGGACGGCCCCGGCGGGGTTTCTATTCCACGCTGGCCCGGATGGTCAACACCACCGAGGCCAGCAGGATCATCCCGCCGCCGATGACCGACCGCCAGGCGACCGGGTCCCCGAACCAGGCGATCCCCAGCCCGTAGGCCACCAGGGGAGTCAGGTACGAGTAGGGGGCCACCACCGCCGCCCGTTCCCGGCCGTAGGCGGTGGTCATGGCCAGCTGGCCCAGGGTCGCGGCGATCCCCACGCCGATCAATGGCCAGAGGAGCGACGGATCCCGCGCCAGGGTCTCCCAGTCGCGGCGCAGGACCTCCTGGTATCCGGCCAGCCAGGCCAGGGGGAAGGTCAGCGTGGCGAAGAGCACCGACCAGGCCGAGAAGTGCCAGACGATGACATCCGGAGCCTCGGTGGCCGACAGCCGACGCACCACCAGATAGGCCAGGGCCGCCAGCAGCGCCGAGGCCAGGCCCAGAGCGGCGGCCGGGACGTCCCCCGGCGGCACGGCCCCGACCAGCAGCACGAGCCCCCCGAGAGCCAGCCCGATCCAGGGCACCAGGCGCCAGGTGGCGCCCTCCCGGAGGACCCTCCCGGACAGCAGGGCCACGAAGAGCGGAGACGCGTAGTTCAGCACGGTGGCCGTCGAGAGCGGAAGCCGCTCGATGGCGAAGAAATACAGGAACATCGCAGACCAGCCGAAGAGGCTCCGGAGGAGGAGCAGCGACCTCCGGCGCCCGTCCCGGCGACGGCCGACGGCCCGCATCCACAGGGACAGGAAGACCAGTCCCACCGCCGCCCGGGCCCAGAGGGCCGACAGGAAGGAGAGGCCCGCAGTGGCGGCCTTGACCAGGGCGCCCATGACCGCGAAGGCCAGCGCCGCCGCGACCATCCAGAGGATGGCCCCCCGGAGGTCCCGGCGAGGCGGGGAGGCCGAATCCCGGTGGGGAATCTCCACGTTGGTCCCGTCACCCCGATGCAGAATGGACTACGGGTTCCGGGAAGACGGCCGCGTCTCCGCCATCACCCAGTCCAGGTAGGAAGTCGCCCCCGCCGCCACCTCCAGCGCCAGTACCTCGGGGACCGTGTAGGGGTGGATCTCCCGGACCCGGGCCAGCAGGGCCTCCAGACGGTCCTGCGTCGTCTTCAGGATCAGCAGGTCCTCGGCATCCTCGACCACCTCGCCCTTCCAGCGATAGGTCGAGGAGACCCCGGGAACCCGGTTCACGCAGGCGGCCAGGCGATCCTCGACGAGAACCCGGGCGATCCCCTGGGCGACCTCCCCGGCGGGGGCCGTGATCAGGACCACGCGCGTCTCCATGTCGATTCCTTTCCTGCGGGAGCCTGGACCGGCGGAGCCCCGATTCAGTGGACCACCTTCTTCCCCCCACCCAGGATGCCGGTGTTCAGGTCCAGGACGGGCTTCTTCCGAACCTCGCCGCCCCGAGGCCCGGTGCGGACCACCGGCGCCGGGGCCTCGTAGGGCGCCGGACGGACCACGGCCACCACCTTGGTCGGATCCGGGATCGTGCGGGTCTGGGCCAGAGACCTCGCCCCATAGGGAACCGGAGTCTGGATCACGGTGCCAGGGCGAGCCGTCTCGGGCAGGCGGTCGGTCGGGAAGGGAGGCAGTTCGCCCCGGGGCCACAGCAGGAAACCCACCAGGGCACCCGCGACCACCAGGGAGAGGGCCACCCCGACGACCATCCCCGTCCGGGACTTCTTCGCGGCCATCGAGACCGACGTGGCGACCGGGACGACCGCGGGTCTCTCGGCGGCCTCCTTCTGCTGCCGCTGGCGGGCCTCGTAGTCCCGGAGGGCCGCCTCGAGTCGCTGGCGTTCCGCCTCGCCCCGGAGGCGGGCCTCCTCGGCCTTCCGGGCGGCCTCGGCCTGGGCCCGGCGGGCCTCCTCCTCCTCCCGGCGCCGCTGCTCCTCCATGAGTCGGCGGCTCTCGGCCTCGCTCTCCTGGCGCGCCCGCTCCAGGATGTCCTTGAGCCCCATCGTCGCCTTCGGCGGGGCCGGAGGCGGTGGCGGCGGATCGGGGGGACGATCGGGGGGCGGAGGGGGCAGGTCATCGCTCATCGGTCGCTCCCGGACGCCGGCGCGTCCATCGATTCCTTCCCGAAGCATAGGATCCCCCGGAGAGGCCGTCAATGACGCCGGGGCTCCCCAGGGGCCGGTTCCCAGGCCCGGCAGCCTGCCCTGATCAGTCGCGACCGGGCCCGGAGCACGTCCTCCACATACTGGAAGTTCGCCGGGGGACGCAGTTCCCTTCGGGCCGCGCCAGGCATTCCGTAGCCGGCGTTGTAGCCCGAGAGGGCGGCGACCAGGTCCCCATCGAAGGCCCGCAGGAAGCCCTGGAGCACCCGGGCACCACACTCCAGGTTGTCCCGGGGCACGAAGAGGTCGCCGCATCCCAGACGGGCCGCCACCGCCGGCATCACCTGGGAGAGCCCCACGGCGGCGACCGGCGACAGGACGTTGGCCACGAACGCGCTCTCGACCCGGGCCACGGCGGCCAGCAGCGCCGGTTCCAGACCGTACCGGGGGGCGATCTCCCGGGCCAGCCGGACCACTTCCGGACAGGGAATCCGACGCGGCTCGTAGGGATGTCGCTCGGGCCTGCGACGGGACGCCGACGGCCCCTCGGGGCCCCGGAACGGCCCCTCCTCCCCATCAAGGGGACGCCGCGAGGGGGGGGCCGGTTCCTCGAGGCACCTGGGAGGGGGACACCGACGACAGGGGGACGCCTGCACCCAGGCCGCCGGGCCCCAGGCGACCCAGGACGCCGCGAGACACAGGAACCCGATCCCGATTCCCCGTCCCCTGGACCCTTGCACGAACTTTCCTCCCGAGCCCGGGCCGTGTCAGAGTCGAGCCCCCGACTGGGACGTATCATCGGGCCATGACCATGCCTCGGACAAGTCGCCTGTGGTGGTTGATCCTGGCAAGCGTCGCCGGGTGGACCGCCGGGTCCTCCTGGGCCGCGGCGAGGCCCACGGGGGATCGGGGCGCTCTGGAGGCCCGGAAATCCCCATCCGGGGGGGCGCCTCGGAAAGGGACCGCCAGGAGGACCGGCGGACGGTCCTCAGGGACCCCGAAAGGCACTGCCCCCAAGAAGGTCCGGCAACCGGGCCGACCGTCCTCTCCCCGTCCCGACCCCCTCGAGGGGGCCTGGCCCGACACCCGGAGGCCCCAGTTGGGGAACGGGCGCGCCGATTCGGAGATCGTGGTGGCCGCGCTGCGTCTCCAGGGCATGCAGCAGTCCTGGGACGAGAACCGATTTCTCCGGCACCTGGCCTACGTGATGGACTGGGCCCGGAAATCGGACCTGCCGGAGGACGCCTGGACCCGGACTCTGCTGCGCCGCGCCTCTTCCCGGGGGACGTTGCGCCGTAACCGGGCCGCCCACCCGGGCGACGTGGCCCTCTTCGCGCTGGTGGGGTCCCCCGGCAGTCCCTCCCGGGTGCTGGCCGCCGTGGTGGTCTCGGTGACCGGCCAGGCCCTGGGCATGGTCGGGCCCCTGGCCGGAGGCATCCGGGACCTCCGGATGGGGATCCAGAAGAACAGCCGGGAGGACACGGCGCTGCGCTCCTGCCCGGCCCCGGTCAAGGCCCTGGAGGTCGCGAGAGGCGGCCCCCCGGGACATGCCGGCAGACGGAGGGACGGAACGAAGCGGAGGGCCGCCAGAGCCCCACCACCGGAACCCTGTCGCACCGGCGATCTCTACCTCGGCCGAATCCCCTGGCAGGCCCTCCCCGGCCTCTTCCGGTGACCGGACGGCCCCCGGGCGCCCCCGACGGGCCGGAACGATTCGGCGAGAACGCCTGCGGAATGCCTCAGAAGGAGATCGAGAAGGCCAGGCCGCCACCGGCTCGCATCGGCATCGGCATCAGCAGGGAATCGGATCCCCCGGACCGGCTCGGGAAGATGCGGTCCTTGAGCACCAGCAGCACGACCCCCGTGACGGTGGCCACGCCGCCCACGGACCAGCCCACCGCCGCCAGCGTCGCGGCCCGGTTCGCCCGGTCGGCGTCCGAGACCTTCTGTTCGTAGGCGGCCCGCAACCGGGCCAGGTAGGCCACGTCCGTCTCCCCGGGATCCCGGTCCGGATAGGGCTTCGTCGCCTGGCTGCGGGCGTCAGCCCAGACGGCCGACTCGTAGGCGGCCCAGGAGGCCAGGCCCAGGCCTGCGGCGGTCACCAGGGAGCCCACGACCCAGCCCGTCGCCCCGCCCTTCCGAACCTTCTTGGGCTTGGGAGGCGGCGATGAGGTTGCCCGCGCCCCCGCGGCCGTCGGCTCCCTCCCCTGGATGGCCGCGACCACGGCCCTCACCGACGAGGGTGTCGCAACCTGGGACTTGGCCGGGGCCCGGCCCCGCCCCACCTCCTGTCCCGTCCGTACCTCGATCAGGCGGGCGTCCAGTTCGCCATCGGGGTCCAGCCCCTGGAGCAGCACCAGGTCCGCCCCGACGATCTCGCCGAACTGCCTCGCAAAGGGCTGGGCGAAGGTCTCCCGGGCCTGGACGTCGGGAAAGGACAACCCCAGGCGATTTCCGTCCAGGGTCATCGCCGCCTCGAAGGGCACGTCCACCAGCAGGGAGAGACGCTCCCGACCGATCTGGATCCGCCGGATCATGGACTCGGCGCCACCGCAGCGCACCTGCAGGTAGTGCATCCCCGGGAAGAGTCCCGAGTATTCCCGGGGCGTCAGGCCCGGCAGTTCCCTCCCGTCCAGCAGGGTCTGGCATCCCGTCTCGGGAGTGGTCACCACCACCACGCCGGTCCGGCTCCCCAGCATCTCCTGGCGAACCTTCCGGAAGAGCCGCACGAGCCGCGGGTGGTAGTCCTTCTCGGTCACCTCCAGCGACTCGCCGTACTGCCGAATCACCTCCCGCAGGACCTCGGTGGCCCGGGCCTCGTTTCCTGCATCCAGGTGGGACCGGGCCAGCAGCATCTGGGCCTTCAGGTACTCCGTCCGGACCTTCTCGCTGACCGCCATGCCCTCCGCCAGGGCCTCCAGTTCCTGCCGGGCCTTGCTGAGGACATCCACCGCCCTCTGGGGATCGCTGTAGAGCAGGTCGTCCCCCTGTCGGATCAACCCCTCGATGGCCGAGAGACGCTCCTCCTGCATCCGCTTGGGCGGGACGATCAGCACGGCCCGGAACCGCTCCTGGACGTTCTGGCGCTCGAGCACCGCGAAGCGCCCCGTCTGCCGGAGTTCCTCCGCGAGCAGGCGCCCGTAGTCCGGGACGGCCTGCCCGTCCACGCCCTTCAGGTAGGAATCCAACACCACCAGGACCGACTCGGATCCGACCCGGGTCTGGGCCCGGCAGGGAAAGGCCATCCCCGCCAGGGCGACCAGGACCAGAAGACGCCCTCCCATGCCCTCACCTCCCCTTGACACCCCCCGCCGCCTCCAGTATCTTCCCGTCCGCCTTTGGCGACCCGGGCGAAGTAGCTCAGCCGGTCAGAGCAGGCGGCTCATATCCGCCGTGTCGGGGGTTCGAGTCCCTCCTTCGCCACCCGCTCCCGCCATCAGAACCGGTCCCACCGACGCGCCAGGTCCTCCCGGACCTCCCCCTCCTCCAGTTCCCGGATCCGGGCCCGGGCCTCCCGCCAGTCCGCCAGCAGGGTCCAGTACTTCTCCGCCAGACCCGGCAGGTACTTCCGCCGGATGAAGCGCATCGGCATCCGGTATTCCACCGGGTCCTCGGCATTCGGAAATCCATATCGCCGCAGGACCTCCTGGATGAACCGGGTGACGGCGCCGGTCGCCGCCCAGAGGCGCGGGTTCTCCGCCAGCGACTTTCCGGGATTCCCCTCCACCTCGGCACCAGAGAACCAGAGGTCCTCGTCCTCCATCGCCCGGATCACCTGGTCCCGGATGTCGGGCGTCCGCTGCCGCAACTCCTCCTTCAGGGCCGCCAGCCGCTCGTCCTCGAAGGTCCGGGCGAACTCGGGTGCCGCCAGGAATCGCCGCCGGACCTCCCACTGGGGGAACTCCAGCAGGTCCTCCCCCAGGGCCTCCCGGACCTCGGCCCCCAGGCGCAACAGGGCTGCCCGAGCCCTCTCCTCCTGCTGCCGGGCCTCCCGGATCTCCTCGTCGCGCTTCATGCCAGCCCCCGCCTCGCCGCCTCGGACTGCAGGTACCTCCGCAGGATCTCCTTCTGCTCCTCGGAAATGCCCACGAACCGGATGCCCAGCACGCAGACCGGGTCCTGGGAGACCCGGACCACCTCCCCGACCAGGTCCAGGCTCTCCCCGGTGGGCAGCGTGAGGGAGAGGTCCAGCATGTCGCCCAGCGTCTCGGCATCGGGGTACTCGATGCTCATGCCCCCTTCCCCGAGGTCCCGGATCCGCTGGAACAGCAGGACCTCCGAGTCCCCGACCACGTCCACCCGGGCATCGGGCCGAATCCGCATGGAACGGCGCTTCTCGGCCATGGTTCCGCCCTCCTGATCAACCGTCCGCATCTTTCTATCACGCGGGCGCCTCCAGGGCAATCATCGGGGTGCCAAGGTCTCGCGGGTCTCGAATGTTTTCCCCCTTCCCCTCCGGTTCGCTTTCTGCTATGTCACGCTGTTTTCCGGAGCCGGGGCGTTCCCGGCGCCAGGACCCGGGCGTGGGAGGTTGTAGATGAAGGGCGCACGAATCCTCGTCGGAATGGCATGGTTGACCGCATGGGTGGCCGGATGCGCCACGGATGTCGGGACCATCGATCGGACCCAGGCGGAGCGACTGCCCAAGAAGCAGTTTGCAGGCATCTGGTACATGAACCAGACGGTCATCGACATCCCCTACTCGGGTGCCTGGTCGTTCGTCGGCGAGACGAACTTCGGCGCCACCGGCAAGGTGATCTTCGACGTCCAGGAAAAGTTCCTGGTGGTCTACCCGGTGGTGGAGTACATCGAGGGATCCGAGAAGGAGTGGCACCAGCAGCGGATCTTCCGCTACTGGGACGATGCCTGCACGTCCGAAAACAGCGAGGCCTACCAGTGCGTGGACGGCAAGGACAATCTGGCCGACCCCACCCGGACCTGCTGCTTCCTGGAACTCTACGTGGGCCAGCCTGCGGCGATGTTCCCCATCTCCTCCCACTTCGACGTCCAGCGCCGCTACAATGCCCAGACCGGCGAGCAGACGACCGTCCTCGAGGAGAACACCACGGATCGGAAGTGGTGGCAGCGCAAGTACATGCGGGTCAACTGGGCCCGGAACCTGATCAACGACTTCACCTTCATGGCCCGCATGGTCTCCCAGTCTCCCGTGGACTACTACGTCCAGGCCGACGACCCGACCAACCCCGACGCCCCGACCTTCCTGGACGACTACATCGACATCGTCACGAAGGTCTATGGCGAGCCCTCCTCCACCGGGACCTGCGACATCTACGGCGTCTCGACGGCCGACTGCGCCCCGGCCCTGATCAAGTTCCGGACCGCCTTCCGGAAGGTGGACCACATGGAGGACTACGAGCCCCTGCGCTTCCACAACGAGGACCGCCAGAACCTCTTCGGCTACTTCCTGACCGAGCGAAATGCCTACAACCCGAACTACGGCCTCACGGAGATGGGCCGGATCTCCTTCATCAACCGGTGGAACATCTGGCAGAAGACCTTCGAGGAGACCCCGGTGCTGGATGACCAGGGGAAGCCCGTCCCCTGCTTCCGGGACCTGGCCCACACCGGCTGCGACACGACCAACCAGGACGGCACGAAGCAGTTCTGCAGCGCCCCGGGCTGGTTCCAGCGAGGCACCTGCGTGACCCGGAAGCCCCTCCCTTACTCCGAGCGCGGCCTGAAGCCCATCGTCTACCACGTCTCCTACGACCTGCCGGAACTCTACTGGCCCGGGTCCGTCCGGACCGCCGAGATCTGGAGCAAGGCCTTCCAGGACACGGTTGCGTGGCTCTACCTCTGGGAGGAGAAGGGGCGCATCCTGGGCCAGGACTCCTTCCGGACCTGCGAGACCGACGCCGACTGCGCTCCCCACGCCCTGGTGGACCGCTTCTTCGACCTCGACGAGGTGGGCAACCAGGATGACCTCCCGAAGACCGGGACGGGCAAGATCCTCTGGTCCTCCATTGCCAAGACCGCCATCGCCCGGACCGGGGGCCGCACCGTTCTGGTCCCCGACTGGCGCTACCCGGGCGACCTGACCTCGAAGTGCGGCGTGCGCCTGATCAACGTCGCCGAGGGCACCACCCTGAACCTGAGCGTGGCCGGAACGACCGTGTTGACGGGCATCGCGGCCCTCTCCCAGGATTCGATGGACCCGGCGGACCCGCCCCATGCCTCCGTGGCGCCTGCCAGCCAGGCGACCTTCCAGGTGCTCGACGGCGATGCGGTGGTCGCGTCGGTCGTGGCCGACTGCCCGGTGAACCAGGTGGTCACGGTGGTCTGGGACGGCTCCACCCTGGCGGCCAGCACGGCGGCCAAGGCCGACATCAAGGGGCTGCGGGTGATCAACCTGACCGGCCAGGCGGCGGACCTCTCCATCGCCGGCGGAATCCGGATGTACTCGATGCTCCCGGGCGCCAGCAGCGGCTACCAGTTGATCGCCGGCGGCGGCAACAGCGTGACCCTGGGGGCGGACTTCGTGCCCCAGCGACTGGTCCTGACCCCGGCCGGTTCCCGGGGAGACATCACCTGCTTCCGGGAGAACCAGATCAGTCGTTGCGTGGGCTATGACAACCCCATGACCGACGCCGACTGGGCCCGCTTCGAGGAGATCAAGGCCCTGTTGCCCCCGATGTTCACGATGTGTCGCAACACCTACACCCCGGCCGTCGAGGGCGGCGCGCTCAACGACGACCGGTGGGCGTCGAACCTCTTCGCCCCCTGGTCCGTGATCCGGAACGCCTCCCCGGACGAACTGAACCGCCTGCCCGTCATCAACCCCTGCGTGGACCTGCTGCCGGGCGCCCAGAAACTCGATCCGGCGAAGCGCCTCGAACTGGCGCAGTCCATGAAGAAGATCGGCGACTCCCGGTTCAACATGATCAACTGGGTCTCCGAGGCCCAGTTCTCCTCTCCGCTGGGCTACGGTCCCTCGGCGGCGGACCCGGACAGCGGCGAGATCTTCTGGTCCACGGCGAACATCTACGGCGCCCCCCTGGAGTACTACGGGACCCTCTACCGGGACCTCTTCGACCTGATCCGGGGACGCCTCCAGACCGCCGACTACATCACCGGCCAGCGGGTCCGGGACTACGTGCTGGGCAACGAGGACACCTTCACGGGCCCCGATTCCCTGCCGGTCGAGAAGGCGATGGCGCCGGCAGGCCTGTCGCCGCAGGAGCTGCTCCACGAAGGCCACGGCCATTCCCACCTGCGTCCCAGTGACGTGGGCATCCAGACCGCCGCCCCGGTCACCCCGCGGCAGATGCTGGCCGTCCTCAGGGACCCCAAACTGAAGGACGCCCTCCAGACGGTGCCCGTGCGCGGGACCTCCTGGGGCACCCAGCGCCTGAAGGCCGTCCAGGGCACCTGGCTGGAGCAGATGCTGGTCAACGACGAGGTGCGGCACGCCCTCGAGAGCACGCCCGGAGCCGAAGGGACCTCCCCGCTGGACTGGGCGAACCTCGAGGCCGTGCAGAAGAAGGAGCGGGAGCGGCAGGTCTTCCTGGGACAGCACGCCTACTGCTACGGCGAGTTCGCCGACGAGGGCATGGTGGGCATGGTGAAGTCCTGGGCCTGCATGCCCGAGGACACCCGCCCCCGCTGCGACGAGAAGACCTTCGACCCCCTCGATCATCGGTATGACACCGACAGCCCCTGCTGCATCGACGACAGCGACTTCCTGGCCCGGGCCGTGGCCCAGCGGTTCTACACCGCGGTCGTCGAGCACGAGGTGGGACACACGGTGGGCCTGCGGCACAACTTCGCCGCCTCCACGGACCTCTTCAACTACCCGGACAAGTACTTCGACATCCGGGAGAAGGAGCCCGTCCCCTGCACGATGGACGAGGAGTGCGACGCCCCGTCGGGACAGTATTGCAGTGGCGGCTACTGCCGTTACAAGAAGGTCGAGACCTGCACGAAGAAGGCCGACTGCGGATTCGTGGGCGGGGGCCTCACGGCCGACTGGTTCGACTGCGTCGGCGGGCAGTGCGTGGAACTGACCCGTTGCGGGCTCCACGGGGAGTGCCCGGCGGGGGCCTGGTGCAATGGCGATGACCGGCTCTGCTACACCGGCACGGGATCCGATGCCCGCCGGATCGAGACTCCGGTGCAGAACGGGGCCGACGACCTGGTCCGGGCCATGATCCCCCGGGCCGGCATGACCGAGCGGGAGGCGAACCTCTCCCGGACCATCTACCAGTACTCCTCGATCATGGACTACGGCCAGCGGTGGAACAGCGACATCCTGGACATCGGCAAGTATGACCAGGCCGCCATCCGGTTCGGCTACGGCAGCCTGGTGGACGTCTTCACCGACGTCTCCCGGCTGCACCAGCGCATCCACACCGACTACCTGGCCTACGGCTACGACAACGAGGCCCAGACCTCCGATGCCCTGGACACCTCCTACTGGAACTGGGGCGTCTATTTCAGCCAGTTCTACTTCCTGAACACGCTGATCGGCGACCGGGCGATCCGGTCCGAGGGCGACTTCGCCAGGAACCGCGCTGCGGTGCCCTGGGAGGCCCTCCGGGCCGAGGAGACGATGGTCACCAACTACTACCGGAACTACGCCGACAAGTCCTACGTGATGGTCCCCTACAAGTTCAGCGGGGACGAGTACAGCGGCAACGTCGGCGTCTATACCTGGGACACCGGCGTGGACCCGTTGGAGATCGTCCACAACATGGGCATCGCGCTGAAGGAGTACTACCTCCTGGACGCCTTCAAGCGCGAGCGCTACGGGGCCGGGCTCCATGGCGACCCGATGTCCTATCTCTCCCGGATCCAGAGCCGCTACATGGAGCCGATGCGTGGCTGCGGCATGTACTACGCCCTCTTCGCCCACGTCCTGAAGAACTACTCGTGGCGGGGCCTCTGGGCCAACGCCCGGCAGATGGGGTGGGCCCTCCGGCGGGCCTCCGAGACTGGCTTCGAGATGCTGGCCCAGTCCCTGGCCTCTCCGGCGCCCGGGTCCTACCGGCTGAACGTGGACCAGAACCTGTTCCAGAACTTCAGCTACGACGTCGGGGCCCCCGGCAGCCAGCTGGACATCCCCCTCGGGGTGGGCAAGTACCCCTACACCACCTTCTGGGACGGCGCGGGCTACTTCTTCTGGGATCACGCGCTCTACATCGGGTCCTTCTGGGAGCGCATCGCGGCCCTCATGACCCTCACCGACTCGACGGTCTACTTCACCACCAACTACGTCGGAGAGCAGTTGAACATCGGGGTGGGGACCTCGATCGGCTTCAACACGATGTACCCGCAGCAGCTGGCCGAGGTCTTCGGCGGCATCATCACCGGGGAGCCGGCGATGTTCGCCGGGTCGGTCCAGAATGGGAAGTTCGTGCCCCGGACCATCTTCGACCCCGACAACAGCGACGTCTATTCCACGACCCCATCGCCGTACCTGACCCAGGCGGGCATTCCGACGGGCCCGAAGGTGGAGCCTTCCATTCAGAACCTGACCATGCGGCTCTACCTGATGCTCTATGGCATGGCCTACCTGCCGGCGTCCTTCGACCCGTCCTTCCTGGACTCCTTCGCGATCTGCCTGAAGGGCAACGGCAACTGCCACGACCTCGCCCCCAGCAGCGGGATCACGACCGAGGAGTTCACCGACCCCTACACCGGCAAGACCTACGTGACCTGGGCGCCGACCTACCGGTCGAACTGGTACTCGCCCAACGTGGAACTGGTCCGGAAGGCCCTGGCGAAGAAGGCCGCTTGGGAGGCCGCAGCGACCCCCGAGGCCAAGGCGCAGGCCGAGACGGAACTGCGGGAGGTCGTGGAGACCCTCGACCTGATGCGCGGCGTCTATGAGATCTACAGCAAGATGAAGATCTGACGGAGGGAGGACGATGTTGAACCACGGAAGGAAGATCACAGTCCTCGGCTCCGAGACGGGAGGTGCTCCGATGCGCTATCTGACGGGGGTCTTTGGGGTGCTGGCGGTGCTGGCGGGCTGCGCCCAGGACATCGGCACCGTGGATCGGGTCCAGCAGAACATCGTGAAGAAGGCGGACCTGCTCTACCGGGAGGACGGCACCCGGAAGGAGTGGTACGTCCAGCAGACCGTGATCGAGGCGCCCTATGCCTCGGCCTACGGCTTCCAGGGGGCCCAGGGCACCCTGGAGCGCGGCGTCTTCGACATCCAGGAGAACGTGCTCTACTTCTACCGGACCTACACGGCCGTCGAGGGGGAATACGCCCAGAACCCCCGGCACGACGTGGACCGGCCGTTGCTGAACCGGGACGGCAGCCCCTACCTCATCGACGGGCAGCCGGTCTTCATGGACAAGAACGCGGCGGTGCTGGCGTTCCCCATCGAGTCGCACCTGGACGTCATCTGGGAATACAACCCCAACACCGGGGAAAAGACCAACGTCCGGGTGGAGAACACCTCGGACCGCCTCTGGTGGGAGCGGGAGTACCTGCGGGTGACCTGGGGATCGAACCTGATCCCCTCGGCCACGGGGTCGGTGTTCCTGAACTCCTGGCAGAGCGGCTTCTCGGAGATGGCGGCCCTCCCGGTGATCTTCCACGACGACTCGGCCGCCCCGGACACCGAGTCCCACATCACCCCCGAACTGGGCTACATGGACGCGGTCAACGACTGGATCTACGGCGCCCAGACCGAGTTCCTGGAGGGCTACGGGACGGTCCCCCTCTGCTGGTTCTACGCGTGGTACTCCGGAGGGGTCTATGAGTGCGTCTCCGAGCGGATCCGCACCCGCATGTCCTTCCTCCAGGTGGACCCGGCCCGGGAGGCCACCTACCAGCCGGTCCAGTACACCGACCACGACATGGAGCGCTTCGGCTACTTCCGGACCGAGCGCCTGATCTGGGACAAGGACTACGGCACGTCCTACAGCGGCTTCCGGCGCTATCTGAACCGCTTCGACATCTGGCAGAAGGACGGGGACGGCAACATCGTCGGCGTGAAGCCCATCGTCTATCACCTGAACGAGGGCTTCCCGTCGGACCTGGTGGAGGAGGCCAACGCCGTGGGCCGGGAGTGGTCCCGGGCCTTTGACGCCACCGTGCGCGGCGTGACCGGCAAGAATCCGGCCGACTTCCCGGCCTACCACCAGGACGGCAGCCCGATGCTGGACGCCAGCGGCACCCCCGTGACCGTCGAGCACATGTTCATCGTCTGCGAGAACAACGACAAGGAACTGGCCACCCGGACCGGCGTCACCGCGGAGACCAACGAGGCCATCTGCGGAAGCCTGGCGGAGCCGAAGCGCCTGGGCGACATCCGTTACTCCTTCCTGTCGGCCCACACCTCCCCGACCCAGGTCGGCCTCTACGGCTACGGCCCCTCGTCGCCGAACCCCCTCTCGGGGCGCATCGTGTCGGCCAACGCCAACAACTACGTCGCGGCGATGCGGGAGGGTGCCCAGCGGGCCCTGGACCGGATCGAGCTGCTGGCCGGCGTGAAGTCCTTCCGCGAGATCGCCGATGCCGACTACATCGCCCAGGCGGTCCGGACCGACCGGCTGCGGCAGTCCACCTACTGGCGGGCGGGCTTCACGGACCAGGAGGCCCAGGACCTGGCGAAACGGCTCGTGGCGCCCGACGTGGCCGCGGCCCTGACCGCGGTCCCGCCCCAGCGGACCGACCAGAACTTCACCCAGGCCAGGATGGCCCTGCTGGCCGGCCAGCCGGGGATCGAGGACGCCCTGGTCACCGACGACGTGCGCCTTCTCTTCCGGGACCCCAGGCTCGGTGATCAGGCCCCGTCCACGATGGACGCCCTGGGCAGCCGGATGCACCTTCGGAACTGGGCCCATGCCGCCGGGACCCGGCGGATGATCCGGGCCTACATGGACGCCAGCAAGAAGGGTATGGACCTGGCGTCCTTCTACGACGGAGCGATCCTCCACCTGTCCAACCAGTACAAGGCCCGCTACGACCAGGCCGTGTGCGATGCCATGTCCCAGAAGAGCGGACTGGCCTTCGACTTCAGTGCCTTCAACCAGGACACCCTCTGCACCGTCGAGGCCCTGGTGGAGCAGTTGCGCAAGGCCTTCGCCTACTACGAGGCTCTGAATCCCTACGGCTTCGAGACGAACTACATCCCGACTCCCCTGGAGATGAGCACCAACAACCCGATGCTCCGGGACAGCCAGGCGGCGATGAACGAGGTGCTGGACGGACTCCGGGACACCTTCCGGGAGGAACTCTACAAGCAGATCTTCTACGGCGTGGCGATTCACGAGACGGGGCACACGGTGGGTCTGCGGCACAACTTCGAGGCGTCCACCGACGCCCTGAACTTCCAGCCCGGCTACTGGGACCTGAAGGTGCGGCGCAACGGGTCCACCTACGAGCCCGTGGGCCTCTGGGGCGAGACGCCCGAGCAGGCCGCCGCCGGCATGCGGGAGTTCCAGTACTCCTCGGTGATGGACTACTACCGGAAGTTCAACCTGCCCTGGCTGGGCATCGGCCTTTACGACATCGCCGCCGTCAAGTACGGGTACGGCGACCTGATGGAGGTCTTCCAGCAGGCCCCGGACCTGACCTCGGTCCAGGGCTACCTGTCGGTGGACCCGGCCACCGAGGACCCGTCCAATACCCCGCCGGTCAAGGAGCGGGGCGAGGGGCTCGGCCTGCTGCTGCGGCGGGTCCACGCGACCAACATCCCGAACTTCTTCGGAGACATCGCGGGGATCTACGCCCGGAAGGACCTGCCGAAGTCCTCCGTGATCGGGCAGCCCTGCAGCCAGGAGGGGGCCGACTGCGGCGGCGGCAAGGTCTGCAAGCGGTTCTACGAGGGTCTGCGGTGCTCGGTTCCCGACACGGCGGTCCCCTACCGGTTCGGCGGCGACGAGTTGTCCTTCGAGACGCCCACGGTCGCCATCTGGGACGAGGGCGTGGACCCCTACGAGATCGTGGCCAATGCCCGGGAGAACTACGAGGAGTACTGGGTCTTCTCGGGCTACTGGCACCAGGACCCGACCTACTGGCCGACCTACTACGATGACGCCGTCCGGATGCTGTTCTACGGCATGCGGACCCAGTATCAGTGGTGGGTGCTGAACTATGCGACCTACAACAAGAACGACTACTGGAAGAAGCGCTTCGGCAAGCGGTGGGAAGAAGACATCAACGGTGGCCTCCCGGGCGCCCTGGCGGCCTACATCTCGTTCAACACGATGGCGGGGGCCTTCGGGCGCCCCGAGCCGGGCGTCTATGGCTACAACTGGCAGACGAAGCGCTACGAGCCCGTGGACGAGGTGAACCGGAACAACTACTCCACCCAGGTGATGTTCCTGGAGGAGTCCGGCGCCCGCCCGATCTACTCCAACTGGGACTACAGCGGCTACCAGCCGGTGGTGGTCTCGGCCGGGGCCATCTATGACCGGATTGCGGCCTTCGAGATGCTGGCGGACCCGGAGACCTGGTTCCTGGGCGTGGACAACCAGGCGGACACCCGGAAGTTCCTGGTCAACTTCGGGACGATCTTCCGCAACGAGATGCGGGAACTCTTCGGCGGCCTCATGGCCAACAACTCCGACAAGTACGGATGGTGCGTGCTGACCCATCCCCAGACCCAGCAGCCGATGCTGTCCGCTCAGCCGGACAAGGTGGGCGCGGCCTTCGGCGGGCAGACCTGCGCGAACATGTTCAGCGGCTGTTTCACGACCGGGAGCGACGGGTTCTACTCGAAGGTCCCGACCCGCCTGATCCGCTATGACGAGGCCATCGAGTGCCCCGAGGGGCAGACGAAGGTGCCGATCGTCGGGATCTCGCTGGAGCCCGAGCCGCTCTACACCTTCCCGACGACCCGCTTCCGGATCCCGATGCTGGCGGCCTACTACGGCATGACCTTGCTGGTGAACAACTACGACATGTCCTTCATGGACACCGCCCGGATCTGGCTCCAGGGGGACAAGTATGCGGTGGAGCCTCCTCCCGGGGCCGAGATGGCGACGTGCGAGGACGTCTTCTCGGGACGGATCTACGTCACCTACCGCCTCAACGACGGGAAGTACTACCCGGCCTACGACCTGGTGAAGCAGTGCGACTTCATGTTCAGTTGCTATGACCCGGCCCGGAATGACACGCTGGACCCGGACACGGCCCTGGAGTGCAAATCCATCGCCCAGAGCACGAAGGACGTGAAGGACCTGACCTTCGACGACCTGAGGGCCAACTTCCTGTTCCACCCGCTGCAGTTCCTGGTGGGCAAGCTGGAGCTCATCCGGGCCATGCACGCCGCGATCGAGTACGCGGAGGGCAGCCCGATCGCCAACCAGTAGGCCGCCGGACCCTGTCGCACCCCCACCCCGGGTCGGTCCCCTCGACCGCCAGCGCCGTCTTCTGGAACCGCAAGTCCGTGACCTCTCCGCGTTGACATCGCCGGACCCCGCTGGTAGAGGAGACAGGGAAAGACTCCCAACGGGAGCGGGTCATGGCTTCGAGGCTCCGTCGATGGCTGATGATCGGTGCCCTGGCAGGAGCGGCCGGTTGCGGGACGCTGCGGACCAGCGAGGTCTTCGGGGCGGCGACGGACCGGCTGGAAGCGGTCCGGGTGGCGGCGCTGGAGGACCGGGAGGCCTACCGGGTGACCCTGGCCCAGGGCTTCCTGGATCTGGCCCGGGAGGCCCGAGGCCGAGGCGACTACGACGAGGCCCTCCGGTTCGCCAGGCGGTCCCTCGAGGTCTCGGAAGCCGTGCTGCACTCGCCCCGGCGGATCCTGGAGGCAGCCCCCATCGAGGCCGTGCCGGGAGGACGGTGATGAGGCATCTCTCGGCCGCGATCCTGTGCCTGCCGTTGGTGACCGCCTGCCTGGGTCCCCAGGAGGCGGCCCGACGGACCACGGATCTGGGGAAACTGCTGGAGGATCGCCGGGAGGCGATGGAGAACTGCGCCCCCCGGTCCCTGGCCGAAGCAGAGGTGGCCATCGAGGCCACCCGCTATCACTCCCGCCAGGGCCGCCCGATGGAGGCATCGAAGGCCCTGGACCGGGCCGAGGCGGCGGTCCGGAGCGCCTGGCAGCAGTCCCAGGACAACCGCTGCTGGAAGGACCAGGACGGAGACGGCATCCCGGACCGAGTCGACCAGTGCCCGGCGCTGGCCGAAGACCTCGATGGCTTCCAGGACGAGGATGGCTGCCCGGACCCGGACAACGACGGCGACGGCGTCCCGGACCTCCGGGACGACTGCCCCCTGGAAGCAGGGACCGCCGCCTTCCGGGGGTGCCCGCCCAAGGACTCCGACGGGGATGGGCTCAACGACGACGTCGATGCCTGCCCGAATGAGCCCGGGTCCCTGGTGAACCGCGGCTGCCCCTACCAGGACCGGGACGGAGACGGCGTCGAGGACGCCTCGGACCAGTGCCCCGACGTGGCCGGGGACCCGGGGAATCACGGCTGCCCGTACCAGCGAATCCAGGTCACCGAGACGCAGATCGAGTTGAAGGAGAAGGTCTTCTTCAAGACGGGCAAGGCCGAGATCCTCCCCGTCTCCTTCCCCCTGCTGGAGGAGATCGCCCAGGCGCTCCGGGACCACCCGGCCATCCGGGTCCGCATTGAGGGCCACACGGACTCGGTGGGAAGCGACCGCGCCAACCTGCGCCTCTCCCAGGCCCGGGCAGAGTCGGTCCGGCGGTTCCTCATCTCCCGGGGAGTGGAGGCGACCCGGCTGGTGGCCGTGGGTCGCGGGGAGGAGGTCCCGCTGGACGACAACTCCACCGAGGCCGGACGGGCCATCAACCGCCGGGTGGAGTTCCACATCCTCCCGGGATCTCCCTGAACGGGTGCCGGGACCAGGAGGAGACCTGCGATGCGGACCTGGAAAGACCGTCGCGTCGTGCTGGGCGTCTGCGGGGGGATCGCCGCCTTCAAGGCGGTCCTGCTCCTGCGGGCGTTGCAGCGCGGCGGGGCCTCGGTGCGGGTGGTGATGACCGAGACGGCGACGCGATTCGTGGGCCCCCTGACCTTCGAGGCCCTGTCGGAGTCGCCCGTGGGCCTCGATGGCGATTTCCTGGGCATCGGGAGCGGCCGGGCCATGCACATCGAGTGGGCCCGGGAGGCGGACCTGATCCTGGTGGCCCCCTGCACCGCCACCACGCTGGCCCGGATCGCCCACGGGATGGCGGACAACCTCCTGTCGGCCATCGTGCTGGCCTCCCGGTGCCCCGTGCTGCTGGTTCCCTCGATGCACACGGCGATGTGGGAGGCCCATGCCACCCGGCAGAACCTCCAGGCCCTGGACCCGGAGCGATTCCACGTGATGCCCCCCGAATGCGGGGATCTGGCCTCGGGGGACAGGGGTCCCGGACGATTCCCGGAGGCGGAGGACATCCTGCAGGAGGCGGCCTTCGCCCTGGGTCCGCGGGACCTGGCGGGACGGATCCTGGTGGTCACTGCCGGTCCGACCCGGGAACCGATGGACCCGGTGCGGGTGTTGACCAACCCCTCCACGGGCCGCATGGGCATCGAACTGGCCCGGGCGGCCCTGCGCCGAGGGGCCGAGGTGCGCCTGATCCTGGGTCCCACCGAGGTCGCCCCGCCCCGGGGCCTGGCGAAGGCCCCCCTCCAGGTGCATCGGGTGACCACCTGCCGGGAGATGCTGGAGGCCACCGACGCCTGCCTCCAGGGGGCCGATGGGCTGCTCATGGCCGCGGCCCCGGCGGACCAGGCCCCGGCCTCGGTCGAACCGACCAAGCGTCGCAAGGAGGACCTGCCGGACCTGCTGGCCCTCTCCCGGACTCCGGACATCCTGGCGACGCTGGCCCCCAGGACGCGGGACAAGGTGGTGCTGGCCTTCGCGGCCGAGACCGGGGACCTGATCTCGGCCGGGAGCGAGAAGCGGTCCCGGAAGGGGGCGACCCTGTTGTTCGCCAACCGGGTGGGAAACGGCCAGGGCTTCGGGGCGGTGGCCAACGGGGGCTGGCTGATCCGGCCGGAGGGTCCCCCGGAAGAGGTGCTGCCGCTGCCGAAGGAGGACCTGGCCGACCTGCTGCTGGATCGGGTGAAGGAGTATCTGCCCGCCGGCGCGACGTCGTGAGGAATCGGTGATGGCTTCCGTGGACCCGACCCTGGGCCCGCTGATCCGGGAGGCCGCAGCCCAGTTGCGGCGGCTGCTGGAAGTGGAGGCCCAGGAGACACCCCTGGTGCCCTGGCAGCGGCCCCCGGCGGTCCCGATCGCCGTGACGGCCCCGGAAGCCATCCCGCCGTCCCACCGGTCAGCGGCCGTGCCGCGACGCCCGGGGGACCCGCTGCCGCTGCTGCACCCGCACGAGGCGGCGGGCCTCGCGGAGGACCTCCCCTCGCTGGAGCGGCAGGTCCAGCAATGCACCCGGTGCGACCTGCACCGCAGCCGCACCCATGCCGTCTTCGGAGAAGGATCCACGGACCGCCCGAGGATCCTGTTCGTGGGCGAAGGTCCGGGCCAGGAGGAGGACCGGACGGGCCGCCCCTTCGTGGGACCGGCGGGCCAGTTGCTGGACCGGATGATCCTGGCCATGGGCCTGACCCGGGACCAGTGCTACATCGCAAACGTGGTGAAGTGCCGCCCCCCGGGCAACGCAACGCCGCTTCCGGACCAGCGGGGAGCCTGTCGCCCCTACCTGATGCGGCAGATCGAGATCCTGCGGCCCCGGTTGATCATCGCCCTGGGGGCCGTCGCCGCCGACGTGCTGTTGGGGCGTCCCGACGCGGTGGCACGCCTGAGGGCCAAGGTGCACCGCCTGGGGGGAATCCCGCTGGTCGTGACCTACCACCCGGCAGCGATGCTGCGGAATCCCGAGTACAAGAAGCCTGCCTGGGAAGACCTGAAACTGGCCATGAGACAGTGGACCGAACCGGGGAGTCGAGACTGATGGACATCGAAGCGCTGTTGGGGGCCCACCGGGTCCTGGAGCCGCCGGGGGTGCTGCCCCAGGCCGCATGGAGACTGGACGCCACGCTGCCCATCCACCCCACGGAGATCCTGCTGGACGTGGAGGTGCTGAACATCGACGCCGCCTCCTTTCACCAGATGAAGGAGGCCGTCCGGGGCGACCCGGAGGGGATTGCCCGCCAGGTGCTCGAGACCGTGCGAGTCCGGGGCAAGCAGCACAATCCGGTGACCGGGTCGGGAGGGATGCTGATTGGACGGGTCCGGGAGGTCGGTCGGGACTACCAGGGGAGACTCGAGGCGCGACCAGGGGACGCGGTGGCGACACTGGTGTCCCTGTCCCTCACGCCACTGCACCTCCAGGCCATCCGGGCGGTCCACCTGGACCGGGATCAGGTGGAGGTGGAGGGCCACGCGATCCTCTTCAGCAGTGGCATCGCGGCGCGGCTGCCCGAGGACCTGCCGGAACGGCTGGCCTTGGCGGTGCTCGACGTGGCGGGAGCCCCGGCCCAGACCCGGCGCCTGGTCCGTCCCGGCATGCACGTGGGCATCCTCGGTTCCGGGAAGTCCGGCCTCCTGGCCGCAGCGGTGGCCCGGCAGGCCGTCGGCCCCGAAGGACGGGTCTACGCCCTGGATCTGGACTCCCGGGGGCCGGACCTGCTGGTGGGCCTGGGCTACGCCCACGTGGGTCTGGTGGCCGATGCCCGAAATCCCGTCGAGGTGCTGCGGAAGGTCGAACAGGCCACCGGGGGCCGGATGTTCGACGTCACTCTGAACACCACGAACGTCCCGGGAACCGAGATGGCGACGGTCATCGCCACCCGGGACGGCGGGACCGCGTATTTCTTCAACATGGCCACCTCCGCCGCGGCGGCGACGCTCGGTGCGGAGGGGGTGGGAAAGGACGTGGTGCTGGAGATGGGCAACGGCTACGTCCCGGGGCACGCCGAGTTCGCGCTGGACCTGGTCCGACGGGAGGATCGGCTGCGAGAGGTCCTGGAGCGGCGCTACGCCCGATAGACCGCAAGACGGGGAGGTCTCCATGGCGTTCTTTCCCACGATGGCCGGGCTCGAGGTGATCTGCGGCCCGATGTTCAGCGGCAAGAGCGAGGAGTTGATTCGCCGGCTGCGGAGGGCGCGCATCGCCCGGCAACGGGTCCAGGTCTTCAAGCCCAGACTGGACGACCGCTACTCCCAGGACCGGATCGTCTCCCACTCGGAGGCCTCCCTGGAGGCCATCGTCGTGGAACGGGCCGAGGATGTGATGCGGTTGCTGGACGACCGGACCCAGGTGGTGGGCGTGGACGAGGTCCAGTTCTTCGACCCGGGGATCGTCGGGATCTGCAACCGCCTGGCCAACCTGGGCAAGCGGGTCATTGTCGCGGGCCTGGACCTGGACTACCGAGGGGTGCCCTTCGAACCGGTGCCTCAGTTGATGGCGATGGCGGACCAGGTGACCAAGATGCTGGCGGTCTGCACCCGCTGCGGAGCCCCGGCCAGCCGGACCCAGCGGATCGTCGCCAGTGAGGAACGGATCCTGGTGGGGGCGGCCGGGGCCTACGAGCCCCGGTGCCGCTTCTGCTTCGAGCCCGAACCTCCCTCCCAGATCCCCCTGGACCTCTCCCCGACCGAGGCCCCCGCGGGCCCCGATTCGGGTCCGCCCAAGGAACTCAAGCCGGGAGCCTAGGGCCATCTTTTCATCTTTTCTTTGGGTCGTTCATTGACTAGGATTGCCCCGGGCTTTTCCGGTGCTGCAAGGAGGGGGTCTCGATGCGAAAGGTCGTTGCGTCGCTGCTGGTGGTGTCCCTGCTCTCCCTGGGTTGCTACAACACCTACCTGATTCCCCGGAGCGAACTGGCCAACCTCCAGGAGGTCCCGGAGAGCGGACAGGCCACCGTCTCGGACACCAAGGGGCAGCAGATCACGGTGAAGGACGACACGCGGCTCTATGTCCGGTCCACCGGGGGCAAGCGCTATCCCATCACCCCCTTCAACTTCCGGTTGTCGGAGTCCCAGCTGGTGGCATCGGATCGGGACTACATCCTGGACGTCAACGGCCTCCGGGAGTCGGCCGAGGTGGACCAGCTCTCGAAGTGGAAGACCGGCCTGTGGATCGCCGGCGGCGTCGCGGTCTTCGGGGTCATCGTGGGCCTGATCGCCTGGGCCTCCGCCACCAGCGGCGGTTCCTCCCAGAGCAAGTGAATTCCCGGCCCCTCCAGAGGTTCCTCCGCATCCTCCTTGCGCCGATCCTGGTGATTGCGCTGGCGCTGGCGGCCGTCTGGCTGCTGGGGCCCTCCGCGCTGGAAGGCCTGATCCAGCGCCAGGTGGACCGCCTGGCCCGGGACCGGGGCATCGCCATCGGGCTGGAGGGCCTGGATCTGGCAGGACTGCAGCGCCTCCGCGTGCAATCGGTCCACCTTTCCCGAGGCACGGCACTGGACCTGGAGGCCCGCGACGTCGAGATGGTGCTCCGGCCCCTGGGACTGATCCTCGGGGGAAGGGGGATCGAATCGATCGAGGTGGCAGCGGTCTCCTTCCGGGTGGGCGACGAGGGACATCCCCCGAAGGACTGGAAGGACCTCCTGGGAACCGGCGACCGGTCCCGGGAGGGTCCAGCGGTGCCCCCTGGTGGCATGGCCCGATCCGGGCGGTGGCCCGACGTGCACGTCGCCTCGGTGACCGGGACGATCCGGACGCCCCGGGGGACCTGGGTCCTCCGGGAGGGCGAGGCTCGAATCGAGGCGGTGGCGGAGGTCCTGCGGGCAGGAGAGCGCCGATTCCGGGGTCGCTTCCGGCTGGACCACGATTCACCGATCCAGGTGGACGTCGAGGCGCACCTGGGCCCCGAGGGACTCCAGGAGGTCCAGGCAACCCTGGACCCGCCCCTCGAGATGCCCCTCCACTCCGGAATGGCCCGGCTGGGGGGTGTCCGGTGGACGCCCGAGACCCTCGCCCTGCTGGACCTCGGCTGGGAGGGGCCCGGGGGACAGCGGCTCCGGGTGCCGCGGGTCTCGGTGGCATTCGAGGCCCCGACCGGGACGGCCCGTTCAGGCCTCCCGGCGGCCTGGCGCCCCCTGGAGGAACGCTTGTTCCCGGGAAGGCAGATGGCCTTCATCGAGGTCGAGAAGCCCCTCTGGCAGTGGATCCCTCGCCCACCGATCGTCGCACCCGACTCCGGGGCCGAGGATGCCGGGAACGGGAAGGGCCCCGCCGCCTGGCTGGCCCGGGCGTCCCGGCGAACCTGGATGGCCCTGGACGGCTTTCGGGAGCAGATCGGGAGGATCGGCGCCTCGGTCCCCCGGATCCCGGTCACGATCCAGGGAGCGTCCTTCCACCCCCTGGAGCCCGGCGCCCTGGCCCCCGAGCCGGGTCGGTCCCTGGCCAACGTGGGGGCCGTTCTCCGGTGGACCCCCGAGGGGGCGATGACCCTGGAGATGCGACTGGACTGCCCGGATGCCGCTCCCGGGACCGTCACCTGGACCGTCTCTCCGGACCTCGATCGGTGGACCCTCGCCGCGGACCTCCGGGACCTGCCGCTGGACCCCTGGCGGTTCCTCTGGGGAGGACAGGGCGGGCCCTCCCTGTTGCGGACGGCACGGCTGACCCTCGAGGTGGACCACGGCGCCCGGCGGGTCTCGGGATCCGGTGAACTCGCCCTGGGCGGTTGGAGCATCGGGATCCCCGCCGTCGCCTCGGTGCCACTCTCCTTTCAGGACGTGGCCCTCTCGGGACGCCTGGAGGTGGACCCCAACACCCTGACGCTCACGGACGCCGAGTTCCGCTCCGGACGACTCGTGGTGCCCCTGTCGATCCGGGTCACGGGGGTCCGGGAGTCCCCCCGGTTCCAGGTCCAGGGCACCGTCCAGCGCATCGCGGCGGCGGACCTCGTGGCCTCCCTGCCCCCGGAATTGCTGGGCAGCCTCCAGGGGATGCGCCTCGCGGGCACCTTCGCCGGGCGGTTCGATCTGGACATCGACACCGCTCACCTGGATTCGGTTCGCCTGGACCTCCAGCCCGACGTCTCGGACCTCCAGGTCCTGTCGTTGGGCGACGCCGTGGACCTGGGCCTCCTCCGGTCGGTCTTCCTGCACCAGATCGAGGAGACCGACGGCACGGTGGTCCAGCGGCTCGTCGGGGAGGACTCCCCATTCTGGGTGCCCCTCTCGGCGATGCCCCCCTGGCTGGTTCCTGCCCTCACGATGGCCGAGGACGCCACCTTCTTCCGCCACCAGGGGTTCTCCCTCTCGGCGATCCGCCGGAGCCTCCGGGTGAACCTGGAGCGGGGAGGCTTCGTGCAGGGTGCGAGCACCCTGTCGCAACAACTGGCGAAGAACCTCTTCCTGTCCCGGGAGAAGACGCTGGCCCGGAAGGTCCAGGAGGCCCTGCTGACCTGGCAACTGGAGAAGACGCTCACGAAGGAGCGCATCCTCGAACTCTACCTGAACATCATCGAGTGGGGCCCCGAGGTCTTCGGTCTCCGGGAGGCGGCCGGTCATTACTTCGCGAAGCGCCCCGAGGAACTGACCCCCATGGAGACGGCGCTGCTGGTCGTGATGATCCCGGGACCTCGGGTCTTCCACGACCTGCTGCTCAAGCAGGGTCGGCCGCCGGCCCTCTATCGCGCCCGCGCCGAGGCCCTGATCCGGGAACTGGGACGCCAGATGGTGCTGACTCCGGAGCAGGTCGAGGCCGCCCTGGCCGAGACCCCCCGCTTCGCGCCGGTGGAACTGGCCCATCCCCCGCCGGTCTCCGACGAGGGACTGGGCTACGAGCCCTCGCCGATGCCACCGCCCCCCGAACCCTTCTGAACCGCAGGGGTCGTCCCGGAGCCCCGGGACCACTCCCGAGGAAACGCCTCCAGGAACTGCACCTCCAGCAGCCGAACCGTCCGGCCCACGGGGAGGGGCCCGGGAAGTCCCGGCTCCCACCAGGAGAGTTCCCGGGGCGGATCGGGTTGCATCGCCTTCTCCACGGGCGCAAGGCGGTCCTGCCGGTCCCTTCCCATCAACAGCACGGTCCAGCGCCGATCGGAGGCCTGCCTCCAGTCGACCACCGGAGCCACCGTGAGGCCCTCCCCCAGCGTCCACCGGCCGTCCCGGTCCGGACCGGGCGCTCCCTCGGGCGAAGGCAAGGCGCCAATCTCCACCGCCCGGAACCTCCCGGCGCAGGACTCCACGTCATGGGCCAGGCCCAGGATGCGATGCACCCTCCCCCCCGGGCCCTCGACCTCGGCGATCCCCGCCGGGCGCCTCAGGCAGGCCGTCTCCCAGGAGTCGCCCAGGACCTCCCTGGCCCGCACCACCGCGTCCCCGGGGTCCGGGTCCCCCACCCATTGTCCCCGGTCCACGTCCAGCACCAGCAGCCGCCGCACCGCGTATGGATGGGCGCCGCCGAGGTATCCATCCACCGACAGGAGGAAGACCAGCCGCGACCCATTGGCCCCGATGGCCGCCAGTTGCTCCCGGTGGAAGAACTCGACGGCCAGGTCCGGATCCGCCCGGGCCGCCTCCTCCAGGTCGGGCCGCTCGGTCCAGGAATCCAGGGAGACCTCGGTCGGGCCCGCCCCACCCTGCCAGAGGACCTTCACGAGCCGGCATTCCTTCCCCTTGGGATGGATCTTCTTCGCCTGGACCTGGACCCGGACTCCTCGGACCTCGCCGTCCTCGACCCGCAGCCACTGGTTCGCCAGGAGCCGCGCCGACAGGTCCTTCCCCTCGGGACCGGCCTTCACGCGGATCGTGCCCTCGGGGGTCCATAGCAAGGCCCCGTGCCACGAGGGGGCCGCCGGAGCGCCCGGGTCCTCCCGGGGAGCCGACACCGGCTCCGCCTTTCCCGAGGCGGCATCCGCAAGGTCCCGTGGTGGCTGGGCCTGCGATGGCCCCTTCCGGACCGAGGGATAGGGGACCTTCTGGGGGCATCCCCCAAGGCCCAGCAGCAGGCCCACTGGGACCAACGTCCACCGGATCGTCCTCATGCCCGACCTCCCGGCACCACCCGCGAGTCCTCGCGGGCCAGGCGAACCGCCCGGAGGATGGCCTCCTGGAGCGCCGCCCGGGCCGCGAGCCCCACCCGGTGCAACGAGCACGACATCTCCCCGCAGGAGGCCAGAAAGACCACGTCCCCGTCCCAGGCCGTCCAGGTCGGCCGGATACAGAAGGGAAGCGCCTGGGAGGCCAGCCAGGCCGCTCGGAGGCACTCCTCCCGACCCAGGCGGGCATCGGTGACGATTGCCGCCAGCGTCGTGTGTCCCGGACCCGTCATCTCGGGAGGGGCCCCCTGGAGGATCAGGTCCTCGGTGTCGAGGATCCGCCCATCGGGGGCCCGAGGCCCGGCCTCGAAGCGCCCGGTCTCCGGGTCCCGGACCGACCCGAAGGCGTTCACCACCGCCAGGGCCGAGACCCGGGTGCCTTCCGGGAGCACCGCGGTGACCACCGCCTGTCCTCCAGGAGAGGCCCGGTCGATGCCCAGGGCCTTCCCGACCGTGGCCCCGGCCCCGGCCCCGACCCGTCCCTCGATGGGCCCCCCGGCCTCGGCCATCCGGACCGCCTGTTCTCCCAGGGCGGCATCGGGGCGATTCGTTCCGGTCACCGCCAGGTCGTAGAGGGCCGCCGCCGGGACCGCCGGAACCCGCATCCGGCCCACCGGGGTCCCGCGGCCCATCGCCTCCAGGGCCCGGAGCACGCCCCCGGCGGCGTCCAGTCCGTAGGCGCTGCCCCCGGTGAGCAGGAAGGCATCGGCGGACTGGACCGAGTGTCCCGGGACCTGGGCCGCGACCTGGCGCAGGGAGGAGGCGCCGCCGCCCAGGTGCACCGCGTAGGGCGAGGCCTGGGGCAGCAGCACCACCGTGCAGCCGGTCCGGCCGTCGGGGTGGATGGCCGCCCCGACCCGGGCCCCGCCTGCCTCGAACCGTCCCACCACCAGATCCATGCCCACGACTCCCGGGATCGGAACCGGGAACAGCATATCACCGGGCCGACGGGAACCCGAACCCCCGGACGTCCGGAAACGGGATACCCTTGGCGGCGGGACCGAAGGGACAACGGCATGTCGGGCAGAGGGGCGTGGCGATGGGCGGCGCTGCTGCCGGCTCTCCTGCTGGCGCCATCGGCCTCGGCCCAGGCCTTCCGGAGTCCCGAGTCCCGGCTCCAGTGGACCGTCCAGGGGGACGTCCCGGTCCTGCTGCTGGCCACGGCCATGACCGCCTGGCCCCGGGCCTTCGAGGAGGACCTTCGGACCTCCGACCCCGCCGTCCGGGACCGGGCCTCGGTGAACCCCCTGGACCGCGTCGCCACCCGCCACTGGTCCCCTGCCCTCTCCCGGGCCTCCGACGGGGTCCTCTACGGCGGCGTGGCCTCGGCCTTCCTCCTGCTGTCGTCCCAGGCCCTCGCCCGGCGACAGGACGCCCGGGCCTGGGCCATCCGGGCCGGCGTGATGGCCGAGTCGGTCCTGGTGACCTCTGGCCTGACCCAGATCGTGAAGATCTCGGTCCGTCGGCCCCGGCCCCTCTGGTTCAACCCGGCCGCGCCGGAGTCGGCCCGATCGGAACCCGACGGGCGCCTCTCCTTCTGGTCCGGGCACACGGCGCTGGTGGCGACGGCCCTGACCTCCCTGACCACGGTCGAATGGATCGACCACCCGGGGTCCCCGGAGGCATGGACCTCCACGGCCCTGACGGTGGTCCTGGTCCCCCTGACGGCCACCCTGAGGGTTCTCGCCGGGCGGCACTACCCGACCGACGTGATCGCCGGCGGACTGGTAGGAGTCGCGGTGGGCGTCGGGGTGCCGTTGCTGCACCAGTGGCGGATCCCATCCCGGGACGTCCAGGTCGGGTTCCTGCCGTTGGCCGACGGCGGGGCCCTCCAGGCCTCCGGGGCCTGGTGACCGGGGGCCGCCGGTCACCATCCGGCCTGGCGGACCTGCCGGAAGAGGGCCCGGGAGGACTCGTCCAGGCGCGTGGGCAGCAGCGGAAGCAGCCGCACGTAGAGGTCCCCCCGGGACCCGTGGGCCCCCGGAACCCCCAGCCCGGCCAGGCGCAGGGCGGTGCCGGCCTGGGTCCCCTCGGGGATCCGGACCTTCTTCGGCCCCTTCAGCGTCGGCACCTCGGCCGTCCCCCCCAGCACCAGGGTCGAGAGGGGAACCTTCACCTCGCACCGGAGGTCGTCGCCGTCCCGCTGGAACACCGGGTCGGGCTCCACCCGGACCCGCAGGTAGAGATCCCCCCGTTCCCCCGTGGGCCCCTGGCCGCCCTTCCCCTTCAGCCGCAGGGTCTTGCCCGAGGCGATGCCCGGAGGAATCTTCACCTGGACCTTCTCGAACCCACCGGAGGCCGTGGGAACCTGGACCAGCCGTTCCCCCCCTTCCACCGACTCGTAGAGGGAGATCGACAGGTCCGAGGTCAAGTCCGGTCCCCGGGCCGCACCCCGGCCGCGGCCCGATCGGGTCCGGGCGCCCCCGAAGGGGCCCCCGGCTCCGCCGAAGAGGTCCTCGGCGCCCCCGAAATCGAAGCGAACCCGGCCCCTCTGCCCCCCGGCGGCACCGCCGAACAGGGACTCGAAGATGCCTCCCCCCATGCCCAGGTCCTGGAAGATCGACTGGAAGTCGAAGCCCCGGAAGATGTCCTCCTGGGAGAAGCGGGACTGGAATCCCTCGGCGCCGATCGTGTCGTACTGCTGGCGCTTGGCCGGGTCCGACAGGACCGCGTAGGCCTCGTTGATTTCCTTGAACCGCTCTTCGGCGGCCTTGTTCCCGGGGTTCCGGTCCGGGTGGTGCTTCTTCGCCAGTTCCCGGTACGCCTTCCGGATCTCGTCGGCCGAGGCGGTCTTCGCCACTCCAAGGATGCGGTAGTAGTCCTTCGCCGCCATCGTCGCACCTCCGAAAACCGCCCAGATCATAGGTTCGTCATGGCCGTTCCGGAAGGGATCCGGAAGCCCTGGCGGTTTGACAGGAACCAGGAGGCATGGCAAGGTCAGCGCCCATGAAGGAGGGCTCCCCCATCCCCCGGCTCCTGGCATCCCCGGTGGCCGCGCTGCTATCGGTGATCGCCATCCTGGCCCTGGCGGCCGCCGCCCGGGACGTCCCCCAGGGCCTTGACGCCTCCCGGGTGCAGGAGGCCTTCGGCCGTGGCACGGGCCCCTTCCTGGTGCTGTTCGGCCTGCACCGCCTCGGGGAGTCGTTCTTCCTGTGGTCCGCCATCGGACTGCTGGCCCTGCACCTCCTTGCGGTCCGACTGCGATCCCCCATCGAGGGCTTCCCCTGGCGGTTCGTGCCCGTGGTCCTGCTGCTGGCCCTTCTGCCCCTGTCGCAGCGATGGAACCACGACCCCGACCCCCTCCGGGATCCGGTCCGCCTGTCGGTCCGGGAGGCTTCAGGTACCCGAGATTCGTTCAAGGTCGAGGAGGGATCGGCCTACCGGCTGCCCGGGAGCGAAGGCCCCCTGCTCTTCGGCACCCTGTCCTCGGGCCCCTGGGCCGGCGAGGCCGCCCCGGATGGCACCTTGCGACTCCACCTCCCGGTTCCGATCCCGGGGGCCTCCCCGACCTTCCAGGTCTCGGCAAGACGTCCCCCGGCCATCGACTCCTGGCGGCCCGCTCCGATCCCCGGCGCCCCGTTCCAGGGGGTGTCCCTGGCCACGGCGCTGCTGGCGGCCTTCCTGTTCGTTCTGGCAACGGCCCGCCCTTCGCCCGCCCCGGCCGATCGCGGGGCCCGGATCGGCCTCATGGCGGCGATGGCCCTGATCCTGTTGGCGCCCCTGTGGTTCGCGCCCGAGGGGCCCCGTCTGCCCCTCATCTCCCGGACCAGCGGGGCCACCGTGCTCTTCGGTGCGATGATCCGGAGCCCGCAGGACGTCGCCCCCTGGATCGGCGCCGTCCCGGTCCGTTTCCCGGCATCGACGGTCGCCCCCGTGCTTCGGGGAGTCCTCGCGGCCCTGGCGGCCCTGGCCCTGTTCCGGTGGGTCCGGCCCTCCCGGCGGACCCCCGGACCCGACCGCCCAACCAGGGCGTTCGCCGTCTTGATTGGCCTCTCGGGACTCGTCCTGGCCGCGATGGCCGTCCTGCGATCCCCGCTCCCTCTCACTGAGGACTCCCTTTCCCACTGGCTCGAATCTCACGTCCTGGCCCTGGTCCCGGCCTCCTGGAGCGTCCTCGAGACATCCCTGTCCGCGCCGGGCCCCTGGGCCTTGTCCTGGACGAGCCTGACGCTGTTGGGGCTTGCGCTGCTGTCCCTGGGGGCCTCCCTGTGGTGGATCGGGGCTCCTCCCGGTCGAACCCCCGGGATCCCGCTGGCCCCCTTCGCCGTTGCCCTGGCCCTGCTCGCCCTCGTCCAGGCAGTCGGCTGCCTCTGGACGGTCCCGTCGGGCCTGATGCCCGAGGCCGCCCTTCCCTCCTCGCTGCTGGTGGCCCTCCTGGCACTGCTGGGGTGGGCCCTGCCGGGCGACTCCTCGACCCGATTCCCCACCGGGCGGACCAGCCTCGCCGCCGCCTGCCTGCTCCAGTTGTCGCTGGTCCTCTGACCACGCCCCCGGGGCCCGGCCCGGCACCGAAGGCATCGCATGATACAGACTGCCCGACGGCGCCGGACGGCGCTATGCTTGGGGTGTCGTCACTTCCGGAGGACGCCATGCGAGCGGTCATCATCGAGTCCCACGGAGGCATCGAGACCCTTCGAGTCACCGAGGCTCCGACCCCCGAACCCGGCCGCGGAGAGGTCCGGATCCGGGTGAAGGCCTCGGCCCTGAACCATCTGGACACCTGGGTCCGGCGGGGCGTGCCGGGCCACCGCTTCCCCCTGCCCCTGATCCCAGGGTCCGACGTGGCCGGCGTCATCGAGGCCGGGGATGCCCAGGGCCTGGACGTCGGGGACGAGGTGGTGGCGGTCCCCTTCGTCTCCTGCGGGCGATGTCACGCCTGCCTGAGCGGCAACGAGGTGGCCTGCAAGGCCTACGGCATCCTGGGGGAGACCCGCAACGGCGGCTGCGCCGAGTACATCTGCGTCCCGGCCACCCACGTGCTGCCGAAACCCAAGGAACTCTCCTTCGAGGAGGCGGCCTCGCTGCTGCTGGCCCCCCTGACCGCCTACCACATGCTCCACTCCCGGGCCCGGATTGCCGCCGGGGAGGCGGTGCTGGTCACGGCCGCCGCGGGAGGCGTGGGGACCGCGGCGGTCCAGTTGGCGGCCCGGGCCGGTGCCCGGGTCGTGGGCCTCGTGGGGTCCGATGCCAAGCGAGGCCGGGTGCTGGAACTGGGGGCCGACGACGTGGTGGTGGTCGGACCCGACGAAGACCCGCTGGCGACGATCCGGCAGGCCCTGGGACGGGTCTCCTTCGACGTGGTGGTGGACTCGGTCGGCGCTTCGTTCTTCGAGGCCGGCGTGGCACTGCTGAAGCCCTTCGGCCGCCTGGTGACCTGCGGGGCCACGGCCGGCGCCGGGCCGTCCCTGGATCTGCGCCGGGTGTTCTTTCGCAGCCTCTCGATCCTCGGGTCCACGATGGGCAATCGATGGGAACTGGCGATGGTGCTCCAGATGGCCGCTGCCGGGGAGATTCGCCCGGTCATCCACCGGGTCCTTCCGCTGGAACAGATCGCCGAGGCCCATCGGCTGCTGGAATCGCGGGAGGTCGTCGGCAAGGTCGTCGTGACGCCCTGACCTCCTGGAATCCCCCCAGCCCGGAACTGGGCATCGCCCGATGCCGTTTCCTATAATGGCGCCGGGAGAGGCAGGAACGCCTCCCAGCGGGGACGAGATGTTGCGCCGATGTTTCACGATGCCCTGGATGATGGCCCTCGTCGTGGCGGCCTGTGGCGAGGTCGCCCCGGGGATCCAGGACGTGCCGGAGGCGGGCGGCGAGGCGCCGGACGTGCCCCGTCTGGCCGATGCGACCATCCTGGTCCCCCCAGAGGATCCCGGCCCCCTTGACCCGGCCCCGGGGGACCCGGGCGCCCCCCCCCCGGACGGGGATGCCATGCCCGACGCCGGTGGACCCGGATTCGACACGGGGGGGGCCCGGGACCTCCAGGAGCCAGACCCCGCCGTTGTCGCCCCGGACCCTGGGCCCCAGGCGGATGCGGGCACCGGGGATGCCTTCGGGAACGGGGAACTCCCCATCGCCCCCCCGTGCGGTCCCGAGCAGCGCCCCTGCGACCCGACCCAGGTCTGCGTGTGGGACACCGACGGGACATCCCACTGCGCCCCCATGGCCGAGTGCTCGGGCCGGGGAGCGATGGACCTGGACCAGTTGCTGCGCTGGTTCCTGCAGGGGGACGAGCGAGAGTTGGCCTTCAAGGTCCGGGGTCAACCCTGGGTGGGCCAGGCCACCTGCGGCGGGCCCCCCTGTGATGGCGCCTGCTGCCGATCCTGTTGGGCGTTCCTGTTCCTGGGCGACCAGGAGATCGCCCTGCCCCTGATGGGCCAGGGAGTCGCCATCTCGTGCCAGGGAAACGAGTGCAACTGGATGGACCATTGCGCACCCATGACCCCGGGGCAGTGGTACTGGATCTGGGGCCGCGCCGACCGCCTGGGAATGGATTTTCGGCTGCTCGTGGAGGGGTTCTGCCCTGCCGATGCGGCCCTGGAGAGCGACTGACCGGAGGGCCCCTTGGACCCCGCGAACGCGACCCCTCCGACCGGCCTGGTGGCGCTGGTGACGGGCTCGTCCCGAAGGGTCGGGGCTGCGATTGCCCGGGAACTGGCCGCCGCGGGGCTGGACGTGGTGATCCACCACCGGGATTCCGCCGAGGAGGCCCAGGAGGTGGCCCGAGACATCCAGCGCCTGGGTCGCCGGACCCTGGTGGTCCAGGGAGACCTGACCCGGCCCGAATCGGTCGAGGCCCTCTTCCGGCGCATCGACGAGAACCTGGGCCGGCTGGACGTGCTGGTGAACAGCGCGGCGGTGTTCCGTCGCACCCCCGTCGATCGGCTCTCGGAGGAGGACCTCTCCTTCCACCTGGACGCCAACCTCACGGCCCCGTATCGATGCATCCTCCAGGCCATCCCCCGGATGCGGGCCGGCAACGGCGGGTCCATCGTGAACCTCACCGACGTCGCCGCCTCCCGCCCCTTCCGCAACCACGTTCCCTACTGCGTCTCCAAGGCCGGCCTGGAGATGCTGACCCGGGGACTGGCCAAGGCCCTGGCGCCCTCCATCCGGGTCAATGCCGTGGCCCCTGGCACCGTGCTGTTCCGGGACGACGAGCCCGAGGCGGAACGGAGGGTCGTGATCGCCCGCATCCCCCGAGGCCGAATCGGTACCCCCGAAGACGTGGCCCGGGCGGTGCGCTTCCTGGTCCTGGAGGCCCCCCATGTCACCGGGGCGGTGCTCCCGGTGGATGGAGGCCGTTCCCTGGACTAGCGGAGACCCGCGGCCCGGTCACGACCGGAGCCTCGTGAGGCTGTCCGGATCGGGCGCGGCGGCTCGCAGGATGCCCGTCCGCCGATTCCGTCACAGCAGGTCGCCGCGCCGGGAGGGCAGCGGCAGGTGCAGGTGGTCGTAGGTCCGGCGAGTCGCGACGCGCCCGCGAGGCGTGCGGGCCACGAAGCCCTCCTGGAGCAGGTACGGCTCCACGACCTCCTCCAGGGTCTCCCGCTCCTCGGAAAGCGCCGCACAGAGGGTTTCGACCCCCACGGGACCGCCGTCGAACCGCTCGACGATGCAGGCCAGATAGCGACGGTCCGAGGCGTCCAGGCCGCAGGCGTCCACCTCCAGACGATCCATCGCCCGGGCAGCGACCTCCCGGGTCACCCGGCCGTCCCCCTCCACCTGGGCGAAGTCCCGGATCCGCCGGAGCAGCCGGTTCGCGATCCGGGGAGTGCCCCGGGCCCGCCGCCCCACCTCGTCACAGGCATCGGAGTCGATGGTGACTTGCAGGATCTCGGCAGACCGGCGCACGATGGCCGAGAGTTCCCCCGGGGGATAGTGATCCAGGCGCTCCACGATGCCGAACCGGTCCCGGAGGGGCCCGGTCAGCAGCCCGGTCCGCGTCGTGGCTCCCACCAGCGTGAAGCGTTTCAGCGGCAGCCGCAGGGACCGTGCCCCGGCCCCCTCCCCGATCACGACGTCGAAGACGAAGTCCTCCATCGCCGGGTAGAGGTTCTCCTCGACGACGGGATTGAGGCGATGGATCTCGTCCACGAACAAGACGTCCCGTTCCTCGAGGCCCGTCAGGATGCCCGCCAGGTCCCCCTTGCGCTCGATGGCCGGTCCCGAGGTCTGGCGGAGGCTGACCCCCAGTTCGTGGGCCAGGATGTGCGCCAGCGTCGTCTTGCCGAGGCCCGGTGGGCCGCAGAGCAGGATGTGGTCCAGGGCCTCCCCCCGCTGCCGTGCGGCCGTGACGAAGACCCGGAGTTTCGACTTCAGGGTCTCCTGGCCGATGAACTCCTGGAAGGTCTGAGGACGCAAGGCGAACTCGCCGACCTCGTCGGGGGTCTTGCCGGGGCTGGTGACGTATCGCGTTTCCTCGGACAAGGATGTCCTCCTCTCCCGTGCCGGGGGGCCAACGGACTACCGGGCGGTCAGTTGTCCCAGCACGGCCTTCACCAGGGACTCCAGCGTCCAGTTTCCCGGGGGAATCCGGCGGAGGCCCTCCTCGACCTCCCGGGCCGGGAACCCCAGGTTCTGCAGCGCCGAGCGGGCGTCCTCGTAGAGGGCCTGGGACAGCCCCTGTGGCCGATCCGGTGCCTCGACGGGCAGGGCCAGGAACTTCTCCTGGAGTTCCAGGCACAGGCGCTCGGCGGTGCGCCTTCCCACGCCATTGATCTGGCACAGCCGCTTCAGATTCCGGGTCCGAACCGCCTCCACCAGTTCCGGCAGGGCCATCCCACCGAGGATCGACAGCGCGATCCGAGGACCGATGCCCGAGACGCCCGTCAGCAGGTCGAAGATCAGGCGAGCCGTCGGGTCCGGAAAGCCGTAGAGGGTGATGTCGTCCTCGCGGACCACGGTGCGCACGAAGAACTCGACCGGGGAACCGACCGCCCCCAGGGTGGCCCAGGTCTGGGCATCCACGTGGACCTCGTAGCCCACGCCCCGGACATCGACCACCACCTCCCCCGAGGGCTGGGAGGCAAGCAACGTGCCCTTCAGAAACCCGATCACCCGGAACCTCCCGTTCGGCCCCCGCCGGCCCCCCCCAGGACCCGCTGGGCCCCCTGGACCAGCAGGTGGGTCCAGGCGATGGCCAGGGCATCCGCCGCGTCCTCCTGGGGGACCTCCGGGAGCCGCAGCAGCGTCTTCACCAGGAATCCCACCTGGGCCTTCTCGGCCCGGCCGCTCCCGGTCACCAGGCGCTTCACCTGGGCCGGAGTGTACTCGAAGAGCGGGACACCGCCCTGCTGGACCGCCAGCACCACCACTCCGCGGGCGTGCCCCAGTTTCAGCGCCGAGTCCACGTTGCGGTTCAGGAAGACCCGCTCCAGGGCGGCCGCCGCCGGTCCGAACTCCCGAATCACCTCGGAGAGCCGTTCGTGGATGCGCTGCAGCCGCTCCCCGAGGGGGCGATCCTCCCCGGCTCGGATGGTGCCCCAGGCCACGCAGGACGCGTTCCCGGCGCCCCCCTCCAGGACCCCCCAGCCCGTGACCCGACTCCCCGGGTCGATCCCCAGGACTCGCGGCATCCGACGACCTCCGACAGGGAGATCGACCCCGCTGGGACGCGCCGGTCAGGACAGCAGGCCTTCCAGTTCCGCCGCATCGATGTCGAAGTTGGCAAAGACGTTCTGGACGTCGTCGTTGTCCTCGAGGGCCTCGACCAGCCGCAGGGTCTGCTCGGCCTCCTTTCCGGAGACCTTCACGGTGTTCTTCGGCACCTTGGCCACCTTCGCCGAGGTGATCTCGAATCCCATGCCCTTGAGTTTCTCGGCGACGTCCACGAGGTCGCTCGGGGCGGTCTGGAACTCGAAGACCCCATCCTCGCCCGTGACGTCGTCGGCCCCGACCTCCAGCGCCACCTCCATCATGTCGTCCAGGGTCTTGTCCTCGGCCTCGAGTTCGATCACTCCCCGGGTTTCGAAGATCCAGGCGACCGCCCCCTGGGAGGCCATGTTGCCCCCGTGCTTCGTGAAGATGCGGCGGATCTCGGAAACGCACCGGTTCTTGTTGTCCGTCATGCAGTCCACGATGAGCGCCACCCCGCCGGGGGCGTAGCCCTCGTAGGTGATCTCCTCGTAACTGACGCCCTCCAGTTCGCCGGTGCCCTTCTTGATGGCCCGGTCGATGTTGTCGTTGGGCATGTTCTGGGCCTTGGCGCTCAGGACGGCCTGGCGCAGCCGCGGATTGCCGTCCGGATCCCCTCCGCCCAGGCGGGCGGCGATGGTGATTTCCTTGATGAGTTTCGTGAAGAGGCGACCCCGAGCGGCGTCCGCCTTGCCCTTCTTGTGCTTGATGGTCGCCCACTTGCTGTGACCGGACATGCTGCACCCCTTTCCAAACGAGGAAGTTCCCGGAAAAGCCCGGCTCTTGATAGCACAGGGCACGCCGCCTTGCAATCCGTTCCCGGTGGGGTAGCATCCCTTCCATGGGACTGGACCCCTTCCGGGCCTTCTGCGGCTACTACCTCGGGCTGGACCGGGACTTTCACTACCAGTTCTTCAACCTGGACCAACTGGCGGCCCACTGGGGCCTCGACCCCCGGGAACTGCGGCACCTGCTGGAGCAGTGGCACCTGACCCCCGAGGTCACCCGCCACGTGGATTACAACCTGGCCCGGGCCCACGCCGAGGCCCAGGGCCTCGCCGACGAGGGGCGCATCGAGGAGGTGCAGCAGTTCGCCAGAAGGACGTTCGAGGAGTTCCGCCAGGCCCTCCAGCGCTACGACCCCTCCCGGGACTTCGAGAACGTGGACTACGACCGCATCTTCCCCGACGACCCCCTTCCAGACAGGGACGGGTAGCCCTCGGAACGCCTCCCGAAAGTCCCGGTCAGCGGCGGTTCCAGACCTCCCGGAGATCCACCATCCCCGGAGGCCAGCCGGGCAAGCGTCGCGCCAGGGCCAGGGCGCCTCGGGCGAGCACCATCCGGGAAGCCGCCCGGTGCGTGATCTCGATCCGGTCGTGTTCGCCCAGGAAGAAGACCGTGTGGTCCCCGACGACCTCCCCGCCCCGGAGGGCCATCACCCCCATCTCGTCCGGGGACCGGGGCCCGCAGGTCCCCTCCCTCCCGAAGACCCGCCGGACCTCCCGCCCTTCCCCGAGGACATCGGCCAGCGCCAGGGCGGTCCCGGAGGGGGCATCGCTCTTGTGCCGGTGGTGGACCTCCAGGATCTCCACGTCGTAGTCCGGCCCCAGCAGTTGCCGGGCCAGGCGTGCCAGTTCCCGGGTCACGTGGACCCCCAGGCTGGTGTTGCTGGCCAGCAGGATGGGGACATGGACCGCCAGCCGCGCCAGTTCCTCCCGGTCCTCCGGCGAGGTCCCCGTGGTCCCGATGAGCAGGGGGATCCCCCGGGGAGCCAGGGCCCGGGCCAGGGTCAGGGCCCCCTCGGGGCGACTGAAGTCGATGGCGACGTCCACCTCCGGAGTCTCCCGGGGGTCCGCCAGGACGACCCGGTCCCCCCAGGGAGTCGCGACCCGGCGCCCGATCTCCGGGTGCCCCGGTCGCTCCAGCAGCGCATCCACCCGCACCTCCGGGTCCTGCTCCGCCGCCTGGAGCACCATGCGTCCCATCCGTCCCAGGCTGCCGTTCAACGCGATTCGCAACATCGGTCTTCCCCCCTGTCTTCCCGGGCGGGCAGTCTAGCACGGCTCCGGCTGGCCACCGCCCATCGGCAACCAGGAATCCGCTTGCCCGATTGACTTTTCGACCGTGGAAGACTATCCATGCTTGCCTTTTCGTTGAGGAGCAGAGGGCGATGATGCATGGGCGTTCCGTTTTCTCGTCGGAGTCGGTGACCGAGGGACATCCGGACAAGGTCGCGGACCAGATCTCCGACTCGATCCTCGATGCCATCCTGAAACAGGACTCCTCGGCCCACGTGGCCTGCGAGACCCTGGTCACCACGGGTCTCGCCTTCGTCGGAGGGGAGATCTCGACGAATTGCTGGGTGGACATCCCGGCGGTGGTGCGCGGGACGATCGAGCGCATCGGCTACACCGACCCCACGATGGGCTTCGATTCGAAGACCTGTGCCGTCGTCACCTCCATCGACAAGCAGTCCACGGACATCGCGATGGGCGTGGACCGGGGGGACCCGGAGGCCCAGGGGGCCGGCGACCAGGGCATGATGTTCGGCTACGCCACCCGGGAAACGGCCGAACTGATGCCGATGCCCATCCAACTGGCCCACCAGTTGACCCGGCGCCTGGCCCGGGTGCGGAAGGAGGGGATTCTCCCCTGGGTGCGCCCCGACGGGAAGTCCCAGGTCTCGGTGGTCTACGAAGACGGCATCCCGAAGTCCGTCAGTGCCGTGGTGATCTCGACGCAGCATCGGGAGGAGGTCTCGTCCCAGGAGATCCGGGACGCGGTCATCGAGGAGGTGATCCGCAAGGTGGTCCCGGAGCACCTGATCACGGCCGAGACCCGCTATTTCGTGAATCCGACCGGGCGTTTCGTGATCGGCGGGCCCATGGGGGACTGCGGGCTCACCGGACGCAAGATCATCGTCGATTCCTACGGCGGCATGGGCCGCCATGGCGGCGGGTGCTTCAGCGGCAAGGACCCGAGCAAGGTGGACCGCTCGGCGGCCTACTACGCCCGCTACGTGGCCAAGAATCTCGTCGCCGCCGGGCTGATGGACCGGTGCGAGATCGAGGTGGCCTACGCCATCGGCGTCGCCGAGCCGGTCAGCGTGCTGGTGGAGGCCTTCGGCACCGAGAAGGTCCCCCTGGACCGCATCCTGCGACTGGTGCACCGGCACTTCGACTTCCGCCCGGGACGGATCATCCAGCAACTGGACCTGCTGCGCCCCATCTACTCCGAGACGGCCGCCTACGGACACTTCGGCCGGGAAGGGTTCTCCTGGGAGAAGGTGGATCGAGCCGAGGCCCTGCGCGCCGAGGCCTTCTAGGCTGCCGCGGAACCGTCAGCCCCAAGCACCGAAGGTCTCCTCGAATCCCTTGAGGCTCTCCAGCAGATAGGCGGCGCTGCCCCGGGTGGTCTGGAACCCCGCCTCCTGCAGCGCCGACGTGGAGACCGTGAGGTCGGCGGACAGGGCCTCCGGGAGGTCCGGATCCACCAGGGGCATTGCCTCCCTCCTCAGAGCCTCCCGAAGGCGTTGGTCCATCCACCCGACGACCCGGAACAGGTCCCCGATCATCCGGGGAGAGAGGATCGGGAGGTCCACCGTGGCCCCCTTCCGGACGCCGGCCGCCTGGCGCAACAGCGATGCGGCGTCATGGCGCTCCCCGTCGGTCAGGAAGAAGGTCCGGTTCGCCAGCCCCGGGTACTTGGCCAGGTGCAGGGCCGCCTCGCAGAGGTCGTCGAGGTGCGCCAGGGGCACCTGGACCGGATTGCCGGTCGGCAGCGGCACCAGCGGTGGCCAGGCCCGATGGACGAGCAGGGCCAGTGGGAGCCCGGGATCGGGCCCGACCAGGTGGCCCGGCCGCAGGATCGTGTAGGGGGCCTCCAGGGCCTGTCCCCGCCTGCGGACCAGGTGCTCCTGGAGCATGAGCGCCCTGGCCAGGAGGGTCCGAGGAGAAGGGGCATCGTCCTCGGTCACCACCGCCCCGGGACGGGAGCCCGCCACGGTGGTCGAGGAGAACACAACGACCCGCCGGGGTCGAACGCCCAGGTGTTCCAGGGAATCGAACAGGTGCCGGGTCGGAAGCAGCACCGACCGCCACAGGCCCTTCCAGCCCCAATCCCCGGGCCGAGGACGGGCGGCCAGGAACACGAAGTCGGCCCCCGGCAGTTCGGCCTCCAGGGAACCGGCCTCCGAGAAGTCCCGGGCCTCGACCCGAGTACCCGCCTCGGTGGCCAGGGCCAGGCGGCGCTGCTCCAGGGGGGTCAAGGCCTCCGGATGCTCCACCCCCAGCACCTGGTGGTCCCGCCGGGCCAGCAGGCGGCAGAGCCGCGACCCCACCGCACTCCCGGCCCCCACCACGATGCATCGATAGGATCGGTTTCCCATCGGACCTCCTCCGGCGATCTTCCCCTTTTCACGAAGCCGGGGCCCTTGTCAAGCAGGAACTCGGAGACTCCCCCACGATCCGCTCCGGGGGTCCCGTCGGTGGCGAATTCGAGGCCCCTGTCCCGCCTGATCTTGACACCGGGCAGGGGCCAGATACTGTTCCGTGAGGGCGGCCAGGAGCGGACGCCCCCTGTTGCGAGAGTGGCGGAACTGGCAGACGCGCAGGACTTAGGATCCTGGGCCCACAAGGCGTGCGGGTTCGACTCCCGCCTCTCGCACCGCTTCCAGCAGTCATGGACATCTGGCCCGGCCGCCCGATGGTCTGGCCTCGATCCCCGCCCAGGGTGGGAGCCGCCGGAATTGTCATCAAATTGACAAAATCCCTCGAAACTCCCCAAAATGCCGTTCCAGGAGGCGGACATGGACACCGAGGACCTGCTGGACAAGATCGAGCAGCATGACCGGTTCCAGTTCGAGGCCAAGCTCGAGTACCCGCTCAACACGGACGCCTCCGAGCAGACCTTCGTGGTGGAGACCTACCTGTTCCTGCCCCACAGCCTCAACGTCAACGGCCTGACCTACCCCCCCCAGGCCTTCTACGGCGACGTCGTGGACCACGTCCGATTCAAGACCCCATCGATGACCCTGGGGCAGATCATCGACCCGAGGAATGCCCTGTCGCCACTGGCCCGCATCGAGGGTCTCACCCGGGAGATGGACGCCACGAGGGACCGGGCCGAGCATGGCCGCCGGGTCATCTACGAGAGCCGGATGCTGGGCTGCATCCTGCGGGTGACGCTCCGGGATCTGGGGGTCTTCATCGAGCAGCGCCTGTCGTCGGGAACCGCCCTGGACCGGGCCGACGTCGAGCGCCTGGTCCGGGAGTCCGAGGACCATCTCCGGGAACTCCTGCGACGCTACCGGGACGCCGGATTCGTGTTGATGGGCCCGTCCGCGCCCCGGGAACTGGCGAACCGGGTCCGGCTCGTGGACGAGTTCCTGAGCCTCAGTGCCGAATCCTTCGCGCTCCACGTCCTGGAGGACCTCCCGGAGGACATGGACGAGACCCGGAGCCGGATGGCCCGACTGGCCCGGGAGGAGATCGCCTTTCGGGAAGGACGGGGATACCGGTCCGTCGTCCGTCCCACGGGAGGCAACGAGGAGTTCGTCCACCGACACGCCCTGCTCAAGAAGTATGTCGCGGGGGCACTCTACCTGGGTCTCCAGCACCAGAGCGCCCGGGCCCCGGCGGAGCACTTCTTCTTTGCCCTGGCGGCCGGCATCGCGATGGCCTTTGCAACGGCCGTCTCGTTCCTGGCGACCCAGTACGCCTCCATCTCCTGGACCCTCTTCGCGGTCCTGGTGGTCAGCTACATGGCCAAGGACCGCATCAAGGAAGGGTTCCGCTACCTCTTCAGCCGCTGGCTGGACCAGCGGGTCGCAGACTACGACGTGGCCATCACCGACCCGGCGACCGGAGGAGTCATCGGGCGCTTCCGGCAGAAGGTCCGCTTCCTGGGGACCGAGGCCATCCCCGCCGACGTCCGGGGCGCCCGGGACCTGGGTCGGGCCGACTTCCTGTCGGAGGGGGCCTTCCGGGAGCACGTCCTGTGCTACCGCAAGACCCTGCGCCTCTTCCCGCGCAAGGTGGCCGCCCACCATACCCGCGTGAACGGAATCACCGACATCCTCCGGTTCAACATCCGGAGACTGCTCCACTCGATGGACGAGCCCGAGGCCCGGATCCGGACCATCGACCCGGTGGAGAACCGGGCGGTCTATCGCCCGGCCCGAAAGACCTACCACGTGAATGCCGTGATGAAGGTCCAGATGGAGGGGGCCCAGGTCGATCCCCTGCTGCGACGCCTCCGCATCGTCCTGTCCCGGGACGGGATCGATCACATCGAGCCCATCGCCCTGCAGCCGGACCGTTCCCCCAAGGAATCCTTCCTGCTGTGAAGGCCCGCGGCCAGGATACGGGGCCATCCCATGCCCTTGACGATATATTTCCCGGTCACCATATTCAGCGCCGTCGGGTGGTCCGACAAGGAGGTTGTCAGATGGCGCTGCTGGATGAACGGAGTCGGAAGGCGGTTCGGGAACTGTTCGAGGAGGGACTGGACCGACCGGTGCACGTGGACCTCTACGCGGGGGAGGCGAATCCCGAGGAGGTCGCGTTCTCCCGGGAACTGCTGGCGGAACTGCATGACCTGGACCCCCGGGTCACCTGGTCCGAACACGCCCTCGACGAGGCGGCGAAGGCCGAGGGCATCGACGCCTCCCCGGTGCTGGTCATCGGCCGGGACCTGGGCTACCGGATCGAGTACTGGGGGGCTCCCCTGGGCCTGGAGGCCCGGGGCTTCCTGGACGTCCTCACGATGGTCTCCAAGGGAGACTCGGGTCTCTCGGAGAAGAGCCGCACGCTGTTGTCCCTGGTCGATCGCCCCGTGCGGGTGCATGCCTTCGTGACGCCCTCCTGCCCCCATTGCCCCCAGTCGGTGATGTTGAACGCCCGGATGGCGGTGGAGTCGAAGGGCCGCGTCCGCGCCATCGCCGTCGAGGCCTACCAGAACCCCGATCTGGCGGCGCGGTTCGGCGTCTCCTCGGTTCCCCAGCAGGTGATCGACGAGGACGAGACGACCACCACGATCGGGACCCAGAAGGAGGCCGCGATGGTGCGGCAGGTGGCCCTCCGGGGGACCTCGGACCCGGCGGCCGTCGCCTCGTTGGAGGTCCAGTGGAAGGCCTCCGGGAACCAGGCCCTGCCCGAGTCGCCGGACCACCCGGTGGAACTGGGAGACGACTCCTTCGACGAGGCCCTGGGGCGCTATCCCCTGATGGTGGTGGACTTCTGGGCCGAGTGGTGCATGCCCTGCCGGATGGTCGCCCCGGTCGTCCACGACCTGGCCTCGGAGATGAAGGGGAAGGTCGTCTTCGGGAAGCTGGACACCGATGCGAACCAGGAGATCGCCTCCCGGTACGCGGTCCACTCCATCCCGTCGCTGATCGTCTTCCGGGACGGGCGGGAGGTGGACCGGATCGTCGGGGCCCGATCCAAGGCCCAGTTGCGCCAGGAGATCGAGCGGCACCTTCCCCAGGCCGACTGAGGATGATGGCTCCCGGCCCTTGACCGGGGGCTCTGCTTTCCCGATCCTGCCCCCCCGGGGAGGGTACCGGCGCGCATGGCCGGGAGGAGGCAACGGTGGACCTGTCGCTGGCGGGGGTGTTCCTGGCGGGCGTGCTGACCTTCCTGTCGCCCTGCGTGTTGCCCCTGGTGCCGATCTACCTGGGCATCCTGGCCGGGGAGGCCGAGGGCCGCCAGGGGGGACGCTTCCGCACGGTGGCCGCGACGGCGTTCTTCTCCATCGGTTTCACGCTGGTGTTCTCGCTGATGGGGCTCACGGCGACCGCGGTGGGGCAGGCGCTGGCCCGCAACAAGATGCTGTTCCAGCAACTGGGAGGCGTCCTGATCCTGTTGATGGGCCTGCGGTTCCTGGGATGGCTCCAGTTGCCCTTCCTGCAGGGCGGCGGTGCCCCGGCCGGCCTGTCCCGCTGGAAGACCCGCTTCCACTTCCTGAACGTCTTCCTGCTGGGGATGCTCTTCGCCTTCGCCTGGTCCCCCTGCATCGGGTCGGTGCTGGGATCGGTGCTGACCTGGACGTCCCTGCGGACCACGGACCCGGGGGTCGGCGCCCTCTACCTGACGGCCTACGGGGGCGGATTCGCCGTCCCGCTGCTGGTCATCGCCGCCGTTGCCGGGCCGGCCCTGGCCGCCCTGCGGAAGGCCCGGCGGTTCATCCCGGTCTTCGAGCGGGTCACCGGCGGACTGCTGGTGGCGTTCGGACTCATGCTCATCACCGACCAGGCCGGCCTGCTGGACCGGGCCCTGAGCCCCTCCCCCCCTCCCGTCGCCGAGTCCTCGGAGTCCCCGGCCATGAACCCCTTCGCCCTGACCGAGCCGACGGGGTCCTGCAGCGGCGGCGAGGAGGCAGGCTCCGCGTGCGGCGTTGCCGAGGCCCAGGATGTCCCGCGGATGATCAAGTTCTTCTCACCGACGTGCCCCATCTGCCTGCAGATGATCCCGACGGTGAACCTGCTGCGCCAGGAGTGCCGGGAGCGGCAGGTGGGCTTCGAGTCGGTGGACGTCAGCACTCCCACCGGCAAGGCCCTGGCCCGGAAGTACGGCGTCACGGGCATCCCAGTCTTCGTCTTCGAGGACGCCTCGGGGCGCGAGGTGGCCCGGCTCGTGGGGCGTCAGACCCTGGGCGCCCTGGAGCAGGCCATGTCGGTGCTGATCGGGGAGCAGTGCCCGGCCTACCGGGAGGTCCCCGCCCTGGGAGCCGGGGGCTGAACCGCAACTGCCATAGGCGGCGACGAGGCGTCAGGGACGGGCCTTGGGGGATCGGAAGACCTCCATCAGCCGGGCCCCATCGGGAGCCCGACGCCTCTCCTGGTCCAGAGGGGCTTCGGGGGGACGGTACCCGCCCACCGCATCCCGGATCACCTGGACCGGGACCGGCGGCGCCGGACGGCGCGCGTCCGGAGGCACCACCCCTTCCCCGAAGCGCACCGGGGCGGAAACCGGGGCCGGGGACGGCGTCGCCACCGCGGCGACCCGCTCCAGGGAGGCCCCGGCGGCCAGCACGGTACCCTGGGCCGCCCGGCGACCGGCGTCCAGGAAGGGCGTCGGCACGATGCCCAGGACCAGCGAGGCCACCACCGTGGCGGCCATCGCGAAGGCCGCCGCCGGCGACGAGGCATGTCCCGCCGTCTCCTCGGACGGCTCGTCGAAGTAGAGGACCTTCAGGATGCGCAGGTAGTAGTAGAGCGACACGACGCTGGCCAGCACGGCGATCACGACCGCCGGAATCGACCAGGGGGAATCCACGGCCACCACATGCTGGAAGAGACGGAACTTGGCCAGAAATCCCCCCAGCGGAGGCATTCCGGCCAGCGACAGCACCGAGGCCATCAGCACGAAGGTCGCCGCCGGGTGACCCCGCCCCAGGCCCGCAAGCCGCGCCAGCCGGTAGTCCTCGTGGCCGCCCCGGGCAAAGACCCCCAGGGCCCCGAAGGCCCCCAGGGAGGCGATGCCGTAGGCCAGCAGGTAGAACGGCACCGACCCGTTCAGGGTCCAGAGGCCACCGATTCCCTCCCGGGGCTCGACGGCCCAGAGTCCCAGCAACAGGTAGCCGGCATGGACGATGGAAGACCAGGCCAGGATGCGCCGGGCATCGTCCTGGACCACTCCCAGCACGCTCCCGACCACCACCGACAGAATTCCCAGCCAGAGCAGGACGTCCCGGGACCCCAGGGCGGCGACCGCCGGGACCTCCCAGAGGGTCAGCAGCAGGCGCGCCAGGACCGCGAAGGCCGCGGCCTTCACGGCCCCCGCCATGTATCCCGTCACGGGAGGCGGGGAGCCCTGGTAGACGTCGGGGGTCCAGAAATGGAAGGGGACCGCCGCCACCTTGAACCCCAGGGCGACCAGGATGAGGACCAGCGCCAGGGCCGCCAGGGTCGGGTCGGTGCCCCCGCTGCCGGCCAGCAGCCGGTCCAGGATCGTCCGGAGATCCAGGGACCCCGTGGCCCCATAGAGGAAGGCCGCCGCCAGCAGCAGCAGGCCCGAGGCCACGCCCCCCAGCAGGAAGTACTTCAGCCCGGCCTCGGCGCCGAAGGGGGAGGACCGACGGGAGGCGGCCAGCACGTAGAGGGAGAGGCTCAGGACCTCGAGGCCCAGGAACAGCGTGATGAGGTCCACTGCGACGACCAGCAGTTGCCCCCCGAAGGCGCTGAAGGCCAGCAGGGCATCGGTCTCCCCCTCGTCGATGCCCTGCTCCGGCAGGTGGGGCACCGCCAGCAGGGCCGCCAGGGCCCCGAACAGGGCCACCAGCGCCCCGAAGAACGCCCCGTGGAAGTCCAGGTGCAGGACCGCCACCAACGACGGAAACGACAGGATCACAGGGTCCCGCCAGAGGGCCAGGCCCAGGGCCGCCGAGAGGGACAGGCCGATGGCCACGACCCAGGCCAGGAAGGACTTGCGCCCGGACCCCGTCAGGAGGTCCAGGGCCATCGCCACCAGGCCCGTCAGGGCCGAGACCCACAGCGGGGAAATCGCGACGAGGTCCTTCATCGTCCTCCCTCTTCCGCCAGAGGCGCCCGGAACAGGCCCCGCGCCGCCGCGCCCTGCCCTCCTCCCGTCCAGCGCTCAGCGGCCACGCGCTGGTGGTAGCGTTCCACCAGCGCCGTCACCGAGGCCTCGGACCGGGACAGGAAGAACCGGGGGTTCCAGCCGATCCAGAAGACCAGCACGACCAGCACCGCCAGCACCGCGAACTCCCTCCCGCTCATGTCGGGCAGGGTGCGGTTCTCCTCGTGGACGATGGGCCCGAAGAGGACCCGTCGGACCATGCTCAGCATGTAGATGGCCCCCAGCACGACGCCCGTGGTGGCCACCACGCCCAGGACCAGGCCGGCAGTCCGGAAGCCCCCCTGGGAGGACAGGGCCTCCCGGAAGGTCCCGGCCAGGATCAGGAACTCCCCGATGAAGCCGTTGGTCCCCGGGAGCCCGATGGAGGACAGGGTCACGATGACCAGCACCGCCGCGAAGACCTTCATGGGGCCGGCGATGCCCCCATAGGCGTCGATCCGCCGGGTGTGCCGCCGCTCGTAGAGCACGCCGACCAGCAGGAACAGCGCCCCGGTGGAGACGCCGTGGTTGACCATCTGAAGCACGCTCCCCTGCACGGCCTCGACGTTCAGGGCGAACATCCCCAGCATCACGAAGCCCAGGTGCGCCACCGAGGAGTAGGCCACCAGTTTCTTCACGTCATCCTGGGCCCAGGCGGTCAACGACCCGTGGACCACCCCGGCCACCGCCAGGATCCAGATCGGCAACGACAGCAGCCCGGCGGCCTCCGGAAACAGGGGAATGGCGAACCGCAGGAAGCCGTAGGTCCCCATCTTGAGCAGCACGCCGGCCAGGATCACCGACCCGGCGGTCGGCGCCTCGACGTGGGCGTCCGGGAGCCAGGTGTGGAACGGGAACAGGGGCACCTTGATGGCGAAGGCCAGCGCGAAGGCCAGGAAGAGCCAGACCTGCGCCCGGACCGGCAGTTCCAGCCGCTGCCACTCCAGCAGCGCGAAGGACTGTCCGCCGGACTCGCGGTAGAGGTAGAGGATCGCCACGAGCATCAGCACGGAACCCACCGCGGTGTAGAGGAAGAACTTCACCGCGGCATAGATCCGCCGCTCCCCGCCCCAGACGCCGATGATCAGGAACATCGGGACCAGCATCATCTCCCAGAAGGCGAAGAACAGCAGCAGGTCCATCGCCACCAGGGTCCCGAGCATGGTCGTTTCCAGGGTCAGCAGGGCGATGTGAAACTCCCGGGTCCGCTTCTGGATCGCCCGGAACGTCGAGAGGACCGTCAGGGGCGTCAGCAGCGTGGTCAGCTGGAAGATCAGCAGGGAGATGCCGTCGAGCCCGACGGTGTACCGGGCGCCGATGGCCGGGATCCAGGGATGGTCCTCAACCATCTGGAAGCCGGCCCGGGCCGGGTCGAAGTTGACCCAGAGCGTCAGCCCGGCCAGGAAGGCCAGCAGCGAGAAGAAGAGCGAGATCCCCCGGTGGGCCCGCGGCCGGTCCCCCGGAATCAGGGCCAGCAGCAGGGCTCCGGCCACCGGGATCAGCAGCGTGATCGAGATCCAGGGGGTCAAGGCCACGGTGTCGATGCCCATGAAGACTCCCCATTCCAGGCGGCCCGGGGGCCGCGGTCACCACAGGACGAAGGTCAGCACCGCCACGCCCAGGGCCAGCACGGCCAGGTAGGCCTGGACGTCGCCGGTATGCACCCGCCGCAGCCCACGGCCCACCAGGACCACCAGCCGGGCGGGCCCATGGACGAGGCCCCGGTCCACCACCCAGGCGTCCAGCAGCCGGAAGGCCCACCCCGACAGGGCCCGGAGCGGTCTCACGACCAGGAGGTCGTAGGCCTCGTCCACGTACCACTTGCCCAGCAGCGTCCGGTGCAGGGTCGGGGCCGCCGCCGCCAGCCGGGCGGGCATCTCCCGCCCCCGGCCGACGTACCACCAGGCCGCCAGGGCGATCCCCGCCAGGGCCACCAGCGTCGAGACCCCCATCAGGCCGAACTCCAGGGCATGGGACCCGTGTCCCTCGAAGGAGGCCTCCCCGCCCTCGAAGACCGGTCCCAGGAATCCCTTCAGGAAGTTCCCGTGTTCCACCGGCAGGCCGAGGTAGCCCGCCGCCACGGACCCCGCCGCCAGCACGACCAGCGGCAAGGCCATCGTCCAGGGGGACTCGTGGGGATGGGCATGGGGGTCCCGGCACTCCCCCCGGAAGGTCAGGAAGTAGAGGCGGAACATGTAGAAGGCGGTCATCAGGGCCGCCGAGATCCCGAGGCCGAACCACAGGACGTTCATCCAGGGGGGAATCGCCCCCGAGGCATGGCGCATGGTCAGGGCCTCGAAGAGGATCTCGTCCTTGCTGAAGAACCCCGACAGGCCCGGGACGCCGGCGATGGCCAGCGTGGCCAGCAGGAAGGTCCAGTGCGTGACCGGCATCTTCCGGGCCAGACCGCCCATCCGGCGGATGTCCTGCTCGCCGTGGAGGGCGTGGATCACGCTGCCGGCGCCCAGGAAGAGGCAGGCCTTGAAGAAGGCGTGGGTCATCAGGTGGAAGACCCCGGCTCCGAAGGCGCCGACCCCGACACCCAGGACCATGTAGCCCAGCTGGCTCACCGTGGAGTAGGCCAGCACCTTCTTGATGTCGTTCTGCACCAGACCGATGGAGGCGGCAAACAGGGCCGTCAACCCGCCGACCGTGGCCACCACCGCCATCGTGACCGGTGCCAGGGCGAAGAGGAAGTTCAGCCGGGCAATCAGGTACACGCCCGCCGTGACCATCGTGGCGGCATGGATCAGGGCCGAGACGGGGGTCGGTCCAGCCATCGCATCGGGCAGCCAGATGTAGAGGGGGATCTGGGCGGACTTGCCCGTGACGCCCAGGAACAGCAGCAGGGTGATCAGGGTGGTCAGACCCGCCTGGGTCTTCAGCGGAGAGGCGGCACCCTCCGCCAACGCATGCAGTCCAGGGATGTCGAGAGACCCGTTCATCAGGAAGATCAGCAGGAACATCGCCACCAGGAAGCCGAAGTCCCCGATGCGGTTCACCACGAACGCCTTCTGGCCCGCCAGGGCCTTTTCGGCATCGGAGTACCAGAAGCCGATCAGCAGGTAGGAGCAGAGGCCCACCCCCTCCCATCCGACGAAGACGATCAGCAGGCTCCGACCCAGCACCAGCAGCAGCATCGAGAACAGGAAGAGGTTCAGATGGCTGAAGAACCGGGCGAAGGAGGGGTCGTCATGCATGTACCCGACGCTGTAGAGGTGGATCAGGGACCCGATCCCCGTCACGACCATCAGCATCAATGCCGAGAGGGGATCCAGCCAGAGGGCGAAATCCACCGACAGGGACCCGGCGGTGATCCACGAGAAGTAGGTGGCCGAGAAGGCCTGACCCGGCAGGGACGCCCGGATCGGGAACCAGATCAGCAGGGCCCAGAGGGCCGCCCCGAAAGAGACCACCGCGGCGCCAACCCCGACCACCGCCGAGGCCCGCCGCGAGAGGAGCCGAGGCAACAGGCCGTTGATGGCGGCCCCCAGGAGGGGAGCCGCGACGACGACCGCGAGCAGCGTCGAGAGCGATCGCGCGAGGTTCGGGTCCATCGGGTCCATGGAATCACCCCTTCATCCGGTTGGCCCGGTCCAGGTCCAGGGACCCGGCGTGGCGGAAGATCGCGATGCCCAGCGCCAGTCCCACGGCCACCTCGGCCGCGGCGACCGCCATCACCACCAGCACCGCCGCATGGGCCGTCGTGTCCCCGTGGAACCGGGCAAAGGACAGGAAGGCCAGGTTCACGCCGTTGAGCAGGATCTCCAGGGACATGAGGGCGATCAGCAGGTTGCGTCGGGTCAGGACCCCGGCGATCCCGATGGCCACCAGGGCCAACGACAGCAGGATCCAGGCCGTCAAGGGCACCGAGGTCATGCCGCACCTCCTCCCCGCTGCCGGCGGGCGATGGCCAGGGCACCGACGACTGCCACCAGCAGCAGGACCGACGTCACCTCGAAGGGTACCAGGTAGGTCGTCAGCAGGTCCGCGGCCACCGCCCGGGTCTGCCCGAACTCGGCCTCGCGGCCAACGCAGGACGCCGGGTCCCCCAGCAGCGGCAGCGCCGCCCACAGCATCGTGCCGGCCTTTCCCAGGAAGGCCAGCACCGCGACCACCCCCACGACCTTCCAGGGTGTCACCCGGGCGTCCCCCAGGTCCTGTCGCCGGAGGTTCAGCAGCAACACCACGAAGACGAAGAGCACCATCACGGCGCCGGCATAGACCAGCACCTGCATCGCCGCCACCAGGTGGGCCTGGAGCATCACCATCAGCCCCGCCAGGGAGGTGAAGGTGAGCAGCAGGGCCAGGGCGGCGTGCAGGGGATTCCGTCCGAAGGGCGGCAACACCACCGCCAGCGCCCCTCCGAGGGTCAGCAGCGCCAGCAACCCGAAGGCGAACCACTCCCAGTCCATGCGGTCCCTCCACGCTCCCGCCCCGGAGATCGGGGCCCTCGCCGGGCGACTCAGACCGCCCCGAAGGGGCAGCGATGCGCCGCGATGTGATCCTCGAAGTCCTGCCGGAAGCGATTCACGAACGAGATCACCGGGAACGCCGCCGCATCGCCCAGGGCACAGATCGTGTTGCCGGTGATCATGCGGGCCGCCGACAACAGCCGTTCACAGTCGCCGGGACGCCCCTCCCCATGCTCGATGGCCTCGACGATCCGCTCCAGCCACCCGGTGCCGTCCCGGCAGGGCGTGCACTGGCCGCACGACTCGTGTGCGTAGAACCGTGCGATGCGCAGCAGCACCCCCACCGGACAGGTGTCGTCGGTGAAGACCGTGGCCGCCGCCGTGCCCAGCATGCTCCCGGCGGCCTTCATGCTGTCGAAGTCCATCGGGACGTCCAGATGCTCGGGTCCCAGGACCGGCGTCGAGGTCCCCCCGGGGATGATGCCCTTGATGGGCCGGTCTCCCAGCGTGCCTCCGCCCCAATCCATGATCAGGGTCCGCAGCGTCACACCCATGGGCCCCTCATAGAGCCCCGGGCGCTTCACCTGCCCCGAGAGTCCGTAGACCTTGGGTCCCCCGTCGCCGGGCCGCCCCATGGCCAGGAAGGCCTCGGCGCCGTGGAGCAACGCGAGGCGCACGCAGGCCATCGTCTCGACGTTGTTGATGATCGTGGGGCATCCCCACAACCCCACCGAGGCCGGGAATGGAGGCTTGTTCCGTGGCCTGCCGGCCTTGCCCTCCAGCGACTCCAGCAGGGCCGACTCCTCCCCGCAGATGTACGCCCCGGCCCCGGGGTGCACGAAGACGTCCAGGGCGAAGGGTCGCCCCGCCACGGTCCGCCCGAGGTAGCCCGCCCGGCGCAGGTCCGCGATGGCCTTTTCAAGGGTCCGGATCCCCTTCTGGAACTCCCCCCGGACGTAGATGTAGACCCGGTGAGCCTGGATCGCCCAGGCCGAGATCAGGATGCCCTCCAGCAGCGGAAAGGGGTCCTGCTCGATGAAATAGCGGTCCTTGAAGGTGCAGGGCTCGCCCTCGTCCGCGTTGATCACGAGGTACCGGGGCCGGCCGTCGTCCTTGGGCAGGAAGCCCCACTTGACGCCCGCCGGAAAGCCGGCCCCTCCCCGGCCGCGGATCCCCGCCTTCCGGACCTCCTCGACGACCCGGGGCGGGTCCATCGCCAGGGCCTTCCGGAGGGCCTGGAATCCCCCCATCGTCTCGTGGAGCCGCAGGTCCAGGATCGCCTCCCCGGGACCGCAGCGCAGCAGGTGCCCACGACTCGGGGTCTTGCCGCCATCACTCACGGGTCGCCTCCCCGCCCTTCGGGGCCGCCTCGGCCCGGAGCCGGTCGATGAGCCGGTCCACGGCCTCCTCCGTCATCCCCTCGTGATACTCGTAGTTCACCTGGAGGGCCGGGGCATTGCCGCAGGCCGCCAGGCACTGGACGCCCTCCAGGCTGAACAGGCCGTCGGGCGTGATCTCCCCCGGGGAGATCCCCAGGCGCCGCTCCAGGTGCCGCAGCAGGCCGTCGGCCCCCCGGAGATGGCAGGCCACGTTGACGCAGACCTGGATGTGGAAGCGCCCGGTCTGGCGCTTGCGAAGCATCGTGTAGAACGAGGCCGTGTTGACCACCCGGGTCAGGGGCAGGTCCAGCCGCCGCGCCACGTACTCCATCGCCTCGGGGGACAGGAACCCGAACTCCCGATCCGCCAGATAGAGGACCGGGATCAGGGCCGCCTGCCGGTCCGGATACCGGGCCACGACCTCCTGGAACTCCCGCTCCCGCTCCGCCGAGAACTCGAGGGCCATTCCTTCCTCCCGGTCCGCTCGCGCAGAGGAATGGCTTTCGATACTTGACCGGGCGCCTGCTGTCAAGGGAAAAGCCGGACCTTTCCGGCCCGGTTCTGGCACCCGGATCGACACCTCCAACCAGGGGGGGAACCGCCAGGAAATGGCCTCAGACCGCCGGGATCCGCACCCGGAACTCGGCGCCCTTCCCCTCCTCGCCGGCGACATCGATGTGACCGTGGAGGGCCTGGACCGCCCGCCAGACGATCGTGAGGCCCAGCCCCATGCCCTTTCCTGGCCCCTTGGTGGTGAAGAACGGCACGAAGAGGCGGTCCCGAATCTCCCGGGAGATTCCGGGGCCGTTGTCCCGAACCGTCAGGTGGACCTCCCGGCCCACCACCCGGCCCAGGACCTCCACCCGCCCCCCCTGCTCCGGCGTGGCCTCGATGGCGTTCTGCAGCAGGTTCGTCAGCAACTGGTTCCATTCCTCCTGGACGCCCTCGATCCGGGCCTCGCCCTGGAGGTCCACGACGACCTCGCAGGGCCGCCCCATCGCCGGCACCACGATCGCCCGGACGTCCTCCACCGCCGGCCAGGGGTCGAAGGTCGTCACCCGGCGGACGTATCCCTCGCGACTGTACTGCCGCATCAACTCGACGGTCCGGGCGATGCGCCGGACCCCGGCCTCGGCGGTCTCGAACATCCGGCGGGAACGGTCCTCGGCGGCCCGCACGACCCGCCGGTCCTCGTCCGACAGGGGCCGATCCCCGGCCCGCCCCAGGATGTCCAGCACCCGCTGGAAATCCGCCCGGGCCAGGGCCACCGAGGTCTTCACGTAGTTGAGGGGGTTGTTGATCTCGTGGGCCAGGCCACCGGCGATGCGGGTCAGGTGGTCCATCGTCCCGGTCATCACCACGTCCGCCTCCGATTCCTTGACGTGGAGCAGAGAGCGGACCGTCGAGAGCAGCATCCGGGGATGGAATGGCTTGGTCAGGTAGACGCTGACCCCGGCCTCCATGCCAGCGATCTGGTCGTCGGAGTCGGCCCGGGCGGTCAGCATGACCACCGGCACGGTCTTGAGAGCCTCGTCGGCCCGGACCCGCCGGGTGAACTCCAGACCGTCCATGCCAGGCATCATGAGGTCCGTCACGATCAGGTCCGGCCTCATCTTGCGGGCGATCTCGAGCCCCTTCGCCCCATCCTCCGCCACCAGGATCCGGGCGAACTGCCGCAGGGTCAGGTGGACCAGTCGGGCGACGTCGGCGGTGTCCTCCACCACCAGGATCGTGAAGGGGCGAGCCTCCTCGTTCTGGTCCCGCTCCACCACGCGCCGTTCCGTGGCCTCGGCGATCTCCAGCAACCGGAAACTCGGGTCCCCCATCAGGGTCTGAGTCCAGTCCACGATTCCCAGGTCCTCGGCCCGCTGTCCCGAGGCCACGTCCCGGCGCTCCTGGCGCCGCTCCAGCACCTCGGGACGGAAGTGCTGGCGTCCCGACCGCAGGTGCAGGTGGAAGGTGGCACCCTTGCCCGGCTGCGACTCCGCCCAGATCCGCCCCCCGTGCAACTGCACCAGTTCCCGGGCCAGGGCCAGCCCAATGCCCGTCCCGCCGTATTTCCGGGTGCCCCCCATCTCGACCTGGTAGAACCGTTCGAAGATCCGCTCGCTCTGCTCCGGCGGGAAGCCCGGGCCGTCGTCGGCGACGACCAGGTGCACGCCCTCGGGCTCCGGCTCCAGGAGCACCTGGATGTGGCCATTGGCCGGAGTGAACTTCGCGGCGTTCGACAGCAGGTTCACGAGCACCCGCTCCATCTTGTCCGGGTCCAGGAACAGGGGCGTCGCCCCGCCGTCCTGGTGGAAGGTCAGTTCAATCCCCTTGCGGTCGGTCAGCGGGCGGATGGATTCGACCAGGTCCCGGACGTAGGTTCCGAAATCGACCTGCTGGATCCGAAGGCGGACCTTGGCGTCCTGCAGACGGGCCATGTCCAGCAGGTCCTGGATCAGTTTCAACAGTTTCATCGCATTGCGGGACATGGTCTGGATCGTGGCGATCTGCTCGTCGCTGAACCGGCCCATCTCCCCCGCGCGCATCAGTTCGAGGGGCGGCAGGATCATCGCCAGCGGGGTCTTGAGTTCATGGGTGATGTTCTGGAAGAACTCGGTCTTGAACCGGTCCAGGGCGATCAACTGCTCGTTGGCCTTCTGGAGGGTCGCCTTGGTCAGTTCCAGGATCTGGTTGGTCCGGACCTGCTCGTACTGGGAGCGATAGGCGAAGAAACTCCCGACCGTGACCAGGATCGCGGTGCTGACCAGGAAGAACAGGTTCGAGATGGCGGTCTGGGTCGGGAGAAACGGCCCAATTGCCAGGCCACCAAGGACATAGCCCACCACAATGGATCCGTAGACCAGGACAGACACCCTCGGCGGCCACAGGAACAGGAGTCCCGTGCCGATCATGACGAGGTTGATACCGGCGTAATAGGGATGCTCATAGCCACCAAGAAGCACGACCATCGCGATGATTCCGAAGCCCGTCACGAGGGTCAGCAGTGATGTCAACAGATTGAAGAATCTTGCAGTCCCCTTTCGTACCAGCAGGAAGTAGAACAGGGCGGCCAGGAGGACCACCGAGGCCCGAATCACCCACAGGGTCTGCACCAGTTCCCCTGGAGCCGTCACCCAGTCCAGGAATCCAAAGATGGGGTAAAGGATCAGTGTCATCAGCAAGACGAGGCGACCGCCGGTCTGGTTGCGTCTCTGCAACCACGAGAGCCATGTCTCCTCGATCTGCTGCCGAAACTCGGCACTCTGGACCTGGTCCGTCATGCTACACGCGACATCCCCTCAAGAAGAGATTGACGCCATTCGGTTCGGAGATGACTGCGAACTGGCCGTGGGGCGCACACAATTCAGCAAAATCGAGAATCTCCTGCTCGGTCCGATGATGGAGGTACCAGGCCAACTGGTTCTCCATGATCCACCGGGTGGTGTTGCAATGGGAAAAGTTGCCGATGAGCAACTCCCCCCCCTCCCGCAGAAGATCGAAGAGCTTCCTGGAAAGTCTTGATGCGTTGTGCGCCTTCAGATAGTCGTAGAGACCCGACGCCAGGATCAGGTCATAGGGAGCCGTCGGACGAAGGAAATCACTCTCTCCGAGCAGGTTCGTGATCGTGTCCCGAAGGGAGAACAACCGAACTCCAGACATCTTCCTTCGAGCGATGAGACTCCTCAGGTCCCTGTTCGAGTGAGCCAACGCCTGCTTGTCCTGCTCGAAGAGGACGATCTCGACCGGATCTTCCGGAGACAGTTCCTCCAGGAATTCCTTCAGTTCTCTTGCCGGCCCGGCCGCAACCGACAGGATCCGGAGTGGCATCTTTCGTCCACGCAAGGCCTGGAATTTCTCATGCATGATCGACTTCAGGAGGTCCTTTCTCGCCCGGACGGCCTTCGAAGCGGCCGTCATGACCGCCGCCTTGTGAACGGCCTTGCCGAACAGCGTCGCCCCCTCGAAGTCGTTGTCGTAGATATAGATCATGACCATGTAGTCCCCGGGATAACCGAGGGGTTTGCGGAATGCCCTTTCCAGTACCGGGGCCTCGAGCAGATAGGAGTGAAGGAGCGCTCTCGAAAAGTGTTCGACGGGAGCGACTCGGGTCGCAGGGTCCGACAGATAGATCTCGTTGAGGGCGATGATCCAGTCATCGCACTGCCTGACGAATCCGTCCTCCAGGTGCCTGAACAGGCAGTCCCTGGCCGCATTGGGATTTCGGCCGTGAATCTCCTCCCATCCCACTTCCTGTTCCAGCGCATTCATCTCTTCCCTGGCCGCCCTCAGGAACAGGAGAAAGTCTGCGATTCTCGAACGGTATTCATGACAACCAGAGACTTCAGTGCGACCGACGAATTCCTGGATGCGATCCTGGTGGATGGTATAGGCTCGCTTGACGTCCCGCATCCGGATCAGTTCCTCGATGTTCAGGAGGTAGTCCGTCAGCTGGATTCCCAGCACCGCCCCCCGATCAATCTGGCGAATCGAACTCACCACCGCAGGTCCGTCGTAGGCGATCCAGTCGTCGAAGCCCAGCCTGAGACGGGCGATGGTCTGTCCTTGCTGCCAGGCCGACGAGTCGTGAACCTGGAAGGACAGTCCCGAACTCGAAAGGTCCTTCACCTGGATGCCGACGGGTGGATCGCCTTGCACTGTTTCCAGTTGGCACTCCACGGCGAGTTCCCGGAATTCCTCGATGGAGTGGCGATCGAACCGGAAGGGAAGCCTCTCCTCCTCTGGAACCACGATCTTTTCGAAGGATTTCCCCCGGTGGGTCGAATCGGCCCTCTCCAGCTCCTCCGCCCCCAGGTTCCTGGTTCCCTCCGGAATCCCCCTCTCGCCCCGCTCTGCGAGCTCTTCTTTCATGCCCCCCCCTGAACAGTGCGCCTGGAACCCCTTCCAATGCCCCGTAGTGCCACTCCCTCGAGGGAGTCGCCTCCTGGAAGGATAGATTCGGCAGCCCTGGAGTAGCAAGCAAACGGCCGGTCCGCAAGGTCGCGGGGAACGACCGACCCATCAGGCGACGGTCACACGCCAACCTGCAACGCATCCCTCCCGGTCGGAAATGCGTCGGCAGCCATCCCGTTGGTGGCGGCGAGACCTTTGTGCTATCGTTGCCCCATGCGGGTGGCGATCCTGTCGGACATCCACGCGAACCTGGAGGCCCTGGAGGCCGTTCTCCAGGAGGTGGACCGGGCCGAGGTGGACCGGGTCGTCTGCCTGGGGGACGTGGTGGGCTACGGGGCCAGCCCCGACGAGTGCTGCCGCCTGCTCATGGACCGGGAGATCCCAACCCTGCTGGGCAACCACGACGCCGCAGTCACCGGAGCCATGGACGAGGGGTACTACTACGAGGGGGCCCGTCGGGCCCTCCAGTGGACCCGGGAACACCTCTCGCCCGGGGCCTACCAGTGGCTGTACTCCCTGCCCTTCTGCATGCTGGAGCCCGACGTGGGCTTCTTCCACTCGGCACCGATCCTCCCCTCTGGCTTCTTCTACGTGGTCCAGGTCCCCGAGGCCCAGACCCACCTTCAGGTCCTGGACCGCCTGAAGCCCATCTCCTTCATCGGACACTCGCACCTGACCCTGGCCTTCGCCGTGGGCCCCAAGAAGGTCCGGGCCGTGGACGCCAGCACCGTGAAACCCCAGCCCGATACCCGGTTGATCGTCAACGTCGGCAGCATCGGGCAGCCCCGGGACCGGGACCCCAGGGCCTGCTTCGCCATCTGGGATTCGGCCAAGGGCACCACCCGGTTCGTCCGGGTCGAGTATGACATCGAATCGGCGGCGAAGCGCATCCGACAAGCCGGCCTGGACGAGAAGTTCGCGAAGCGGTTGTTCCAGGGAGTCTAGCCGCCGTCCCTCAGTCCCGAAGCCCCAGGATCCCGTTGACCCGATCCCGAACCGTCGCCAGCAGTTTCGGGTCCTTGGCCAGGGACTGCCCGTAGGAGGGCACCAGGGATCGCAGGGCCTCCTGGAACGCCGGGCTCGCGGCCCGTTCCGGGAAGCAGCGATGGAGCATGTCCAGCATCGTGTGGGCCCCCGTCGAGGCCCCCGGGGAGGCCCCCAGCAGCGCCGCGAGGCTCCCGTCCTTCGCCACGACCAGCTCGGTGCCAAACTCCAACCTCCCACCCCGCTTCGGATCCTTCTTGATGATCTGGACCCGCTGGCCGGCGACCTCAAGGACCCAGTCCTCTGGCCGGGCCTCGGGGTAGTAGTTCCGGAGCGCCCGGACCCGGTCCTCCATCGACTGCATCACCTCCCCCACCAGGTAGCGCACCAGGGGCCAGTTGTCCCGGGCCACCGCCAGCATGGGCCACAGGTTGTCGGGCCGCACCGATCCCGGGAGGTCCCAGAGGGATCCGTTCTTGAGAAAGCGGGTGGAAAAGCCCGCAAAGGGGCCGAACAACAGCCCCCGCGTGCCGGCCCGAAACCGCGTGTCCAGGTGGGGCACCGACATGGGCGGAGCCCCGATGGCGGCCTTTCCATAGACCTTCGCATGGTGTCGCTCGAAGAGGGATGCGTTGCGGCAGACGAGCCACTGCCCGCTGACGGGAAACCCACCATACCCCCTCGCCTCCTCGATCCCCGAGGACTGGAGCAGGGGCAAGGCCCCGCCGCCGGCCCCCAGGAAGACGAACCGGGCCAGCGTCTCCCCCCGGGTCGCCGGGGACCGCCATCGGACCCGCCAGCGGCCGTCCGGGGCCCGCTTGAGGCCCGTCACCTCGTAGGATGTCCGCAAGGTCACCAGGGACCGCCCCGCCAGGCCCTGGAACAGCACCCGGGTCAGGGCGCCGAAGTCCACGTCGGTGCCCCGACGCACCCGGGTCGCCGCCACCGGAACGTCCTCCCGGCGACGCTCCATCACCAGGGGCATCCACTCGGTCATCTCCCGTCGGTCCCGGGCCCACTCCATGTCCTGGAACATCGGGTGGGCGGACATCCGCTCGAACCGCTCCCGCAGGAAGCGGACGTTGTCCTCACCCCATACGAAGGCGACATGGGGCACCCGGTTCAGAAAGGCCCGGGGCTCGGGCAGCCGCCCCCGCTCCACCAGGGCGCTCCAGAACTGGAGCGAGATCTCGAAGGACTCGTTGATCCGCAGGGCCTTCGCGATGTCCACGGTCCCGTCGGGCCCCCGGGGGGTGTAGTTCAACTCGCAGTTGGCCGCATGGCCCGTCCCGGCGTTGTTCATCACCTGGCTGCTCTCGGAGGCCACCTCCGGCAGCCGCTCGAAGACCTCGACGCTCCGGTCGGGCATCAGTTCGCCGATCAGGGACGACAGCATCGCTCCCATGATGCCGCCACCGACCACCGCCACGTCCACCGCATGTTCCGGATCTGCCATCCTTGTTCCCTCCGAGACTCCTGCCGCCATGCCAAGGACTTCCGGACCGTTACTATCCGCGTTCCGCCGCCGCCTGACAAGCCCTTGGGGAACGAGTCACGCCCCGGGCGACGGCGGTCCCAGGTCCATCCCCGCATCCCGGAGTCGGCCCAGGAGGTCGTCGAAGGCCGCCAGGACCGCATCGATGTCCTCGATCGTGTTGAAGCGCCCCAGGCCGAACCGCAGGGTCCGCCGGGCCGCCTCGGCCGGGACCCCGATGGCCTCCAGCACCGGCGACGGGCGGGCCGCCTCGACGGAGCACGCGCTCCCCAGGGAGACCGAGATCCCCGCCCGGGCAAGCCAGGCAATCACCGTCTCGCCGGCCAGCACCGGGATCGTGAGGCTCCGGCAATGGGGCACGGCCCGGTCCGGGTCCCCGTTGCGCCGCAGGCCCGGCAGCAGTCGAGCAAGTCCCTCCTCAAGCCTTCGGCCCAGCGAGGCCACGTGGTCCCGATCCCGGGCGAGTCCCTCGACGGCCCGGGCCAGGGCCTCGCCGAACCCGACGACGGGCGCGACGGCCAGGGTCCCGGGCCAGAGTCCTCCCTCCTGGCCGCCGCCCAGGATCCTGGGCACCGGACGCACCGACCGTCCCTCCCGCAGGACCAGCGCCGCGGCCCCCTGGGGACCGTAGACCTTGTGGCTCGAGAGGGTCATGAGGTCCGCCGCCGCGGCCAGGGGGGCCAAGGGGACCTTTCCGGCGGCCTGGGCCGCATCCACGTGCAGCAGGGGTCCCTTGCGCCCCAGGACCTCCCGGATCGCCTCGATGGGCTGGATCGTGCCAATCTCGTTGTTGACGGCCATCACCGACACGAGCACCGTGTCGGGCCGCAGGCGGCGTCGCACCTCGTCGGGGTCCAGAACCCCCGAGGACCCGATGGGAAGCCACTCGACCTCCCATCCCCCCCCGGCCAGGGCCCGGAGGGGCTCCCGGACCGAGGGGTGCTCGATCGTCGTGGCCAGCAGGTGCCGCCCCCGGCGCCCCCGGGCCTCGGCGATGCCCGCGACGGCCAGGTTGTTGGCTGCCGTGGCCGAAGGAGTGAAGAAGACCTCCGACGAGCGCACCCCGCAGGCCCGAGCCACCTGTTCCCGGGCCCGTTCGACGGCCCGGGCCGCCTCGACGCCGTGGGGGTGAATGCGGGCATGGGCATTGCACGGCCGCCCGAGCCACGGCAGCATCGCCTGGAGCACCTCCGGGTCCAGGGGCGTGGTGGCCAGGTTGTCCAGATAGATCGCCATCGGGGCCGAATGATGCCACCGGTGCCGTTTCCTGTCGATGGATCCCCGGGCAATCTTCTGGGGTTGACGAACCTCGAAATTGGCCGAACCTTGCTTCCGGCGTCCCCGAAGGGACATCGTCGGCCTGTCACTCGGGAGAGAATCGATGGCAACGCGAGAGGAGGTCCTGGAGGCCCTGCGGAGCGTGATGGACCCGGAACTGGGACGGGACATCGTGTCCCTGGGCATGGTCGAGGCGTGGGACATCGACCCCGCTGGGCGGGTGCGGGTGACGGTCCAGTTGACAACCCCCGCCTGCCCCCTGAAGAACCTGATCCAGAAGAACGTGGAGGCTGCGATCCGGACCCTGCCGGGAGTCACGGCGGTGGAGGTGACCCTCGGGGCCCGGGTCAAGGCCCGGGAGAAGGAGAAGGGAGAACGGCTCCCGACGGTCAAAAACGTCATCGCGGTGGGATCCGGCAAGGGTGGCGTCGGGAAATCGACGGTGGCGGTGAACCTGGCCCTGGCCCTCTCGGAGGCCGGGGCCTCGGTGGGGCTGCTGGACGCGGACCTCTATGGCCCCAGCGTCCCGATCCTGCTGGGCATCCAGGACACCCGGGCCTCGACGGTCACCATCGACGGTCGGGAGTACCTGGCGCCCCAGGAGGTCGCGGGCCTCCGGGTCTTCAGCATGGGCCTTCTGCTGGACCCGGACCAGGCGGTGATCTGGCGGGGACCTCTGCTCCACAAGGCCCTGACCCAGTTCCTGGAGGACGTCTGGTGGGGGGACCTGGACTATCTGGTGCTGGACCTGCCGCCCGGGACCGGCGACGTCCAGATCTCCCTGGCAAACCTGGTTCCCATCTCCTCGGCGGTCCTCGTGACGACCCCCCAGGACGTCGCCTTCGCCGACGTCCGGAGGGCGCTGCGGATGTTCGAGACGACCAAGGTCCCTGTCCTGGGCGTGGTGGAGAACATGGCCACCTTCACCTGCTCCACCTGCGGCACGGTGCATCACCCCTTCGGGGAGGGCCGGGTGCGCCGGGCCGTGGAGGAGATGGGCCTGGCCTGGCTCGGAGACCTTCCCCTGGACGCCCACATCTCCCCCCAGGCGGACCAGGGAGTCCCCTTCCTGTTGGGGGAGCCGGAGGGGCTGCCGGCGGCGGCCATTCGCCGGATCGCCTCGGCCGTGGCGGCCCGCCAGTCGGTGCTGAACTTCCAGGGGAATCGCTAGCGACCTGGAGTCCGGAAGGTCAGGAGACGCGGCGGCGAACGCCCCGGTAGAGTCCGATCCACAGCAGGAGTCCCAGGATCGCCCCCCAGGGCACGGACGGGAGGCCTGCGCTGCGGCAGCCGCAACCGGCCCCGCCCTGCACGGCCATGGGCCCGGGATCGGGACTGACCGGGATCGCCTCCCCGCAAGCGCGATCCCGACACTCCTGCCCCTCGGGGCACCGATCGTCCAGGCAGAAGCCCTCGACGCAGGCCCGCCCGTCGGGGCAGCGGCCGTCCTGGGGGCATGGTGCCTGGCAGGCCCCGCAGAAGCACTGGGCCCCGGCCCCGCAGAGGTCCCCGTCATCCACGGCCCCGTTGCAGTCGTCGTCCAGGAGGTTGCAGGACTCCACCCCAGGAACGGGGGCCGTGCAGGGCGTCCAGACCCCACCCAGGCACGACTCGACCCCTTCCCCGCAGGCCGTCTGGCAGGGGTGCTCCCAGTCCTCGTCGGTCTGCCCGTCGCAGTCGTCGTCGCGGCCGTTGCCGCAGAGGTCCTCGGGCAGGGGCCGAGGGGCCTCGCAGTCCCCCAGGACCCCATCGACGCATCGCCGCAGGCTGACCCCGCAGACCGATTCGCAGACCACGTCCGAGTCCTCGTCCACGACCCCGTCGCAGTCGTCGTCCCGGCCATTGCAGGTCTCCGCGTGGCCGGTCCCCTTCTCGTCACAGACCACCCCCAGGCCATCGGGAGCGCAGACGAAGAAGCCCTCCCGGCACCGGTCCTCATCGTCTCCATCACAGGGCTCCCGGACCGAAAAGCCCTCGTCGGTGGCCCCGTCACAATCGTTGTCGATCCCGTCGCAGACCTCCTGGCGGTTCGCCGGGGTGATCTCCCGGCACTCGGCGCGACCGTCCCACGTGCAGGTCACCCAGCCGTCGGCGCAGAGGTCATCGTCGGGGCCGTCACACGCAAGCCCAGGGGAGAAGCCCTCGTCGGTCTCCCCGTCGCAGTCGTTGTCGATCCCGTCGCAGACCTCGATGCCCACGATCTGCACGACGGTCCCCAGGGCCGCCTTCAAGGCCGCCGTGGCGTCGCCGGGCACCGAGGATTCGTCCACGCGGTAGTAGCACTGGCGCCCCTTCGTCGGGTCCGGTTCCCCGGGATCGCAGCCGAACAGGGCCGTCCCGGCCGTCACGGCCATCTCGTTCAAGGTCAGGGCATCGACACCGCTGCCGAAGCCGACCACGAAGACCTGGATCCCGCGACCGATCAGCGTCTCGATGGACTGGACGAGGTCCGCCCGGTTCTCCTCCACCTCCACCGGGTCCAGCACGGTGCTGGAGGGGAGGCAGTCAGGGTCGCCGTCGTAGTCCCCGGACCGGCAGCAGTCCTGCATCCCATCGGTGATCAGGAGCACGTAGGATCGCCGCTCGGGGTCCCGGAGCACCGACTGGGCGGCCACGGCGTCCAGGGCCTGCTTCATCGGGGTGTCGAAGGTCGCCAGGGGCCCCCCGAAGAAGCCCGGTGCACCCAGGGTCAGGTAGTTCCGGATCACATCGGCGGTGTTGAGCGCCGGGGCCACGACCAGGTCCGTGGAGACCCCGCAGTAGCCCTGGACCGGGTCCGGAAAGACCATCAGACCGAACCGGACCGCGTCCTGGTACTGGGTCACCACCTGGTCGATGGCGGGTACGGCCGCGGCGTATTTCCCTGCCGGGTTCGTGGCGGCCCGCATGCTTCCCGAGACATCCAGCAGGATCAGGATGTTCGGGGCCGCACAGTCGGGGCTCTGTGCCGCGACGGGTGGAGCCGTCATCAGCGCGAAGAGGATCAGACAGCCCTGCCTCCAGGTCCGGTTCATGGCCTCTCCCCAGATGTGATGGCCCGGAACGCCCTCCGGACGCCGTTCAATATCGCACGGTTCGCCGGGTTGTTCCAGAGGACGCGAGGACCCGGCGGGGCCGGGCACGCCGAGTCGCCAGAACGCCCCGTCGTCCCCTCAGGACTGACCGGTCTTTTGGAGAATCCGTCCGGGACGGGCCGCGCCAGGACTGAATTCACCGAGGATGGGGCGGGAGTAGCAGATATTCGCATTCGGGCGAGGGCGGGGTAGCCAGCTCCG